>PPCM01000163.1_pt1 | contig 94715 bp, 81 predicted proteins | sample 1555541 | NCBI WGS metagenome assembly PPCM01 (sample SAMN05284479, study PRJNA326546) | Marine sediment metagenome, whole genome shotgun sequencing project. | isolation source: marine sediment | place: Germany: Wadden Sea | collected 2012-09-05 | reverse complement strand
ACTTTTGAGAAAAGGCGATTCGGAATGAAGTTAACAGTTCGAATATCTGATACTTGGGAAAGATATGATACTCACTTCTTAAAAATCATTAGTATTGCTAAGAAGGAGAAACACACTGAGACATTCATGGATCTAGAAACCTGGTCTACTTTGAGACTGACTCAACAAGACATTTACGACATGGGTTATGGACAACTAACTGATGTGATGGATGTTCTATCAGAACAAGCTATTGTGTTTGACAACGAGGAGAAGAGAAAAGAGAGAAACCTTGAGATACTCACTGAGTTATCTGTGAAGGAACCTAAGAAATTTAATAGGATGATTGAACAAGCAGGCTTGATGAAGAAGACGAAGGTTATTGCTAAAGAGAAAGACACCAAGAAGAAGATTCAGAAGTGGAAATGGAATCCGGAAGTGTTACTTGATTTAGATCATGAGGAGTTGTTAAAACTTGTTATCGATAGGGGACTTCTAGGAAAAGCAGCTATAAATCTCGGTCCAATACCTCAATGTAACCCGCTAGAATTAATCGACATGATGAAGGACCCATCTAACTTCAACACAAGTCATCTCAGAAGATGCATAGTTACATGATATAGAATAAATTACGCACTCAATGTTATTGGGTGCTTTTTTTGTTATAATAACGATTAGTGGAGGTGAAATATGAAAGAACCCGAATTTACTTTTCCGACTGAAGAGTCAGGAACAGTTACACTTAATATTGATGATGAGTATCCTTTATTTAGGTACCGAGATGGGAAAGAGAATAGTCTTTCCGCACTAGTTTCTAACGAGTTTTGGTTGGGGAAACCTATTTATTACAACGATGTTTTTGATAGCAGAGGAAGAACTGATTCTGAGTACGTTCTTAAAGGAATTAAGGAGTATATTAGTAAAAACGAATCTAGATATGAACTAATAAAGTCACTGTTTGAATTAGATAAAGAGTTAATCAGAGCTAAGGATGTTAATGAGTACCTTGAGGAGACAATTACACCAGTATTGAATCAACCATCATTTCAAGATATATCATTGGGATGTCTTTCATCTAAAATTGATTCTCCTTTGATGTGGGGACATTACTCAAATAATAGTAATGGTTTTGCAATTGAGTATAAATATAAGACACTTATTTCTGCATGTGAAAGAGTAAAAAAAGATTTTACAGACTACTTAGATTTGATTTCTCAGTTTGCCTTTAAAGTGTTTCCAATCAATTATACTAAAAGTAGGTATGATCAAAGTGATGATATCCTGGACTACTATAAAGATTGGATCAATTATCAGATTGAAAACAAAGGTCATATTACGATTGATTCTATAAATGTTCATGCACAAGCGTATTTAGACGCTCAAACAATAGAGAAGAAAAACTATAACACATGGAAAGTCTGTCTAACAAAGATGAAAGAATGGAACTATGAATATGAGTGGAGAATGATTTTACCATCTAGAGTTGAAAAACTGATCATTAAACCAGATTCATTGGTGTTGGGATTATTTGCATCTCCATTGGTAAAGTATGTTGTATCAGAGTATGGACTCAAAAATAATGTTCCAGTATATCAAATGTATGAAGATATGAAGTCAACAGACTTCATTCTGAAAAGAAGAAAACTTTCTGTAGAGGAGTTGAATTATATCACAGAGAAAAAGTAGACTAATTGAAACTTTTGGAAGAGATTTTTCTTGCTACCATTTTAAAGAAGACAGGATGAAAAGAAGTGGATTTCTCCGCTTTTTTTTATTTGACATATATTCTCCCTGCAAACTATATAATAATGGTAGGTGGTTACATGAAGGGTGAAAATGTTTTGGATTTGTTTATTCAAATGGACGAGATGAAACTTAAAGCATCACTTCAGGACATTAGTGATAACTACTCTGTCTCTACAAGAACAGCTAAGGATTACATAAGAACAATTCGGAATGTTTTAGCTGAAAAAGAGAGTAAGGATAAATCACTAATCTATGATAGAGATATAAGAAAATACATGATTAAGTAAGCATCAAAATTTCACTGCAGGAGTCCAGATCCTGTCTTCCCTTTGATAAAGGGATTTTTCTTTTACTTTCCATCCCACGACCATTTTACACAATAGTGAATGATCCTAATGTAAAGAGTTTGTGGGATTTATGAATAAGGAAATGTAACCATTAAGTTATGTTTCTTTTTTTATTGAATTGAATAATATGTTAATGATCCTTTCCTATCAATAAATGAAATAGGTTCTGTAGGATCAAATGTTCCAAATAGTTGTTTATTTATCTTTGGTAGGTTCAAATCATAGTTATCTAAATGTAAGTTCTCAATATACTGTGCTTTAATACTAATCTTGTTTCTGTTCATCATTCTTAAGCGAAGTCTTTTATTGAAGTTTTGTTTTGAATATCCTTTTGGTCTAGATGCAAATAAGGCAGCTATGTTATGTGATATCTGTGCTTCCATCGGACAACTTAACTGGTGTTCATACAATAATTGAATCTCTTTTTTATGGGAATTTAAATATTTCAACTTCTTTAGCAATGTCTCTTTCCTATAGGGATATGTCTCCATTAGGATGTTAACCAGTTGAGTTAAATTTGTTTTAGTCCCGTTCAATACGTAATCAACAATCAATGCCTGGATGTTTTCATCGGTACTTATATGCCGTACCGCTTGTTTAAAATGAAATTTGTCCAAAGCTCTAACCACTTCGCTTTCTTCATGGAACTTCATATATGTACTTATCTTCTTAATCCAACTAGCTCCATCTCCCATTACATACACTCTTTTAATCTTACTTACATCATAAGCTGTATTTATATAATCTAATATCGCTGTCTTAAGCCCTTTCCCTACTACGGCTATATTATGCTTATTTACCAGTCTAAACTGGTTGTGATGCCTTTGTTCAATCGAATCAAAGATTACTACATGTTTAACGAATAGGTGCTTATCACTGTTTTGTGTAGGTACATACTTCTCATCAGCCATTAAATATATTGTATCTACATCTGGCTTCTGTTCAATTTTAGGCGCAGGTAAAGTAGTTGAATTGATTACATATCTTACATATTGTCTAGAGATGTTTACTTCTTCACTAGATGTTTTGTTTATATAGTCACTTACAAATCTAGCTGTACATGCATCACTATTGTCAGATACATACTCTAATATCATTCCCTTAATATCAGGATCATACAAGTCATATCTAGCTAACCCCAATGAACGATCGATATACGTAAATATCTCTCCTGTGTATATGTGTTGATAAACAGTTCTTTTAAATCGAATGTTTCCGAATCTAGTAGTTAAGTTTCTAAACTCGTTCTTTTTAACATGATAATTTTGCTTCCTTAACCCCGAAACTCGGTAAACTAAATCTAACTCCTCAAGAAAAGAAACGATACTTGTCTTAATGATTTGATTGAACTCCTCAGATATTGTTTCCATCATATCGATGTATCTAACATTTTCATGTTTTACATTCTTATGGAATATCTCCATTGTGTTCTTTACTAACTCATTAATGAAATTTTTATATTTTTGTGTTAACATAAGCGTAGGAAGACCTTTCTAAAGTTTGTTCGCACTTACATTTTAAAGGTTTTCCTTTTCTTTTGCATCCCACGACCATTTTACACAATAGTGAATGATTTGTTACTATTGTGGTGTTATTACTGTGATATACTTTTATTAGAGAAAATAATCCTTTCAAGGAGGTTAAAAATGAGATTCCTTAAATTTTTTATTGATGATGACGAGTACGTAAAGTTGCAGAATGACAAGTATAATAAGGAACTACCACAATTGAAAAAGTTTAGACTAAAACCTAAGAATCCTAAAGAAGAGGTATTAGAGGATCTGGAGGGATTTATAAATAGATTGAACGAAAGAATAACAACTGAACTAGCACAGAGTAGAGATATTGAAAGGTACAATGAGGTGATTTCAGTGTATCGAGCATTACAGACACACATTTCATCAGATACCGATTTCTCAGGTGGAGACTTAGTCGTGAATTTTGTGAAGAGTTTCGAAGAGTTCAAGGTGACGATTGGTGATGCTCAAGAATAAGATAAAAGAAAATTCTGCATTCTTAATTCTTGCATATATTTCCTTTTTCTTGATTGCATTTATAAGAGGATTTATCCCAACTGATAGTTCCGTCATTGTCAAGAATTTGTTACTCATTCTTTTAATTCTTTGGGTAACACTTTTTTTAAGTTGGATTAGCTATCAGAATTGGACGGAAGGTTTAATTAGGTCTTGGAGTGGTATTTTACTGTTTTTGAATTTGATATCTTTGGTGGATATGTACATCCATGAATTTTCTTTAAGTTATTTTTGTCTATTTGGTGTGACATCTTTGGTATCTATAGTGAGTTTGAATGTAGAGGATAGATTTTATCCTTTTAAAAATTTGAAGTAGGAAAGGTGCATTTATGGGGTATTTAGATGATTTGAATAGGTTTACAACTAAATCTGTGGTAGAAACTATTTCGGGTATTAATTTAACAACTTCTTTGATAAGTCGTATTGCTGATTTTCTAATGAAATTCTTGCTAACACTGGCTTGTTTTTACTCAATAACGTATCTACTTTATTACAATAAAATAATTAAAGAGTTTGGATTTAGTGAAAATTCCATTTACAACTTTGTATCTTTACTCTTGTCTTTCGTGTTAGCTTTTTCAGTTTTGTACGATCTAAGGACAAGTTTATTGAGATTTGTAAGAAGAAACTTATTCACTAAAATTTTATCGGTTATTTTTTACAACATGAAGTATGTATTTTTCGTAATTTTTTTGCTATCGCTAAGACCTATATGGTATTTTTCACTTGTTGTTAAAAGTGAAAACACTTTATCCGAGAATCAAATACTGTTTAGTGGAGTTCTAGTCATATCCCTTCTAATAACAGTTTTTTGGTTCTTGATTTCTATGCATGTTGATGAGAGGAAGTTGGTTTTAATCGACAACTCAACTAATCTAAGCGATTTAGAAAATCTTCAATTGTTACAGTTTGGTCCAACAACAAATATTTATTATAAAGAGAGATTAACTTTTTATGTTCATCATTTAGAGTATGGCTTAATCACTGTACTGAAGGAGGAAAGTTTTTCACAAAGTGTTATTGACCGACTTGACAAGTGGATGAGAGAAAAATGAAAGTACTGGAAAAAACAAGCAAAATGTTAAATGAGTTAAATCAGGATAAATATAATTTGTTCTCACAGTTTTTGAGAGTTTCTTCATCCTTAAATGAAAAAGTCAATATGATGAGTATCAAGGAAAAACTTCATTCAATGACCAAATGGTTTGATCTCTTTGGTGAGGAGTTTGTACGAGTAAATATGGATGAGTTTCATGTTATAGATATTAATAGAAGAACTATTTTGGTTATGAACTACATTTCAGTATGCAACGGGATACTTGATGTATATACTGGGATGTCTAGGATTTTAAATATGGTATCGAAAAGAGAGCCAGATGAGAAATCGTTTGGTTGTTTTACACGAATGAGGTCGTTAAATGGAGTACATGATAATAAGTATTTAAAAGATCCAAATGATGATATAGCTTACTTTAGGCATGTTCGCGCTGTATTTGGACAACACCCTTCAAATCTGGAATATGGAAAAGGTAAAGATAAGAAGTATATTTACAGTTCTTGGACGTTTGACAATAAGCATAAGTTATGGGATTTTGAATCAGATCTTTACACGAACATTTGCGATGATAGAGATGCATTGACAAACTCCATTGGAGTAAAGTTTCACTTGGTTTACGAGGAAATAACTAGCTTTACACAAGAGGTCATTAAGAGAATAAAATATCTAGTAGAGGAACTGAGTAATTTGATTATTACCTTGAACTTCTCACAAGTTAAGAAAATAGAGGGTTGGGAAATTCTTAGTAGAAAAGAACAAATCCGATTACTAAAGAAGGAGATTGCGAAGAAGTACTATAAGGGAGAAGAACATTATTATTCGAGTCTGGTAAATGAGTGTGAAGAACTTCTTGATTTTGACCCACTAAATGGTTTTGAAGATGAGACATCATCTTATATTCAGCATATAGATAATGTTCTCTTAGAGTTGAAGGATGCTGTAGAAAACTCTAGACATAGCAATATCACTAGTTTATCTGATTTTGACAATTGTATAAGAGGTGCTATTGGAAACACATACTACTCTGAGAAGTATCATATGTATAAAGGTGGAAGATTTCAGTATGAGGATATTTTTCTTATTGTGTTAAGGGAAGCATTTCAAAAATTGAACATGAGCGTGATTGAGAATAATCCTGATTACATCTTATTTCTTGTGTCTCAAAAAAAAAAGTGAGATTTCTCACTTTTTTTCTTACTGGACATATATACTTCCCTGTAAATCGTATAATGGTAATAGGTGGCATTATAGGTGTTGTGTTCCCAGGTCTTTGAAAACAAGAAAGTAAGCAGTTTTAGTACTAAATTGGAGTTCGAATCCTGTCTTCCCGACCATTAAATAATTAACACGATTTAGATCGTGTTTTTTTGTTGTTTTGATATACTATTCATGTAGTAAAAAGGAGAAGTATAATGGAGACAAATATTGCTAAATACTATTTAGAGTTAATTTCCTTGGATGCTTTTGAACAGTATATCGAAGCTAAGAATAAAGATTTGATAAATTATGAAATGACTTTAGGTGAGAATAAAGGTTTTATGTATGTGAAAACATTGGATGAGGGATATGGTATTAGAATCTCATATTCAGACGATCTGCACGAAAAATCAGTTAGTAATCTTAAGGATATAGTTTTAAACTATATTAAAGAAGATAAAGAAAAAACGTATGTTCTGATCAATTCCAAAAATGAGAGGTTTGTGGAATTTTTGTGTTCAGAAGAGTTTAAGTTAGTGTATCCATCTTTTAATATGAGATTAAAAAGAGAAGAAGTCATACAAAAAAGTTCAAAGGTAGTGCTAGAACTATATAATTCAATTCATGGAGAAGCATATATTGAACTTTTAGGTGAAGCGTTTGTTCCTATTAGAAGAACTTTATCTTTAGAGCCATACAACTGGTATGGTAATCACATTAGTAGCAGTTTGAAGGGTTTCGAAGAGAGTGCAAAAGAAGGATATTTATATAGTTGGTTTAAGGATGATAAATTAATCGGAGTTCTAGAAGTGATAGGAAATGAACTAGAAACTATCGCAATTCATCCTTCCTATCAAGGGTTAGGTTTTGGAGGAGAATTGTTAAACAAGTCGATAGAATTGGTTTTTTCTAACGAAGACCATGACGAAATGATACTTGGTGCATTACAAGGGAATTCTCGAGCTCAAGCCATATATGAAAAATACGGATTTAAAGTTGTTGCAAACCAAACAATATTGTTAAGAGAAAAAAAGAACACTTAGAAACAAGTTTGAAGTGGAGTAGGGCAAAAGAATTATAAGGAGGATCCATGGATACTATAATAATTTGGATTATTTTAATTACATTATTAGTTTTGATAATTATCAATTCTAGGAATTTTTTAAAACGTGAAGAAACAAAAAGATTTGGATTTATTACATTTTTACTTATTTTAATGTGGACTGTGATTATATTTAATGCCAATCAAACAATGAACTTTTTGCTGCGAACAAGGATTCAAGTAGATTGTGTTGTGTATCCTGAAAATAATGATTCTCTGGTTCGGTTTTCAGATGATGTTAGAATTGTTTATGTAAATGGTTTAGAAAAGATAAGAAAACACAATGTTTTGATTCATCCTAATATGTGGCCTACTGATCATTTACATTACTCTGTTTCTTCAGTAGAAGTATATAAAAGTGGCATGGATGAAAAAGACGTTCTAAGGGTATCTGTTGTTAATGAGCATATGGAAGACCGTTTAAATGGTCTATGCACTACTGGTACAGAGATGTTAGAAGGTCAGTATTATCTAGTATATGGTAATCAAGGTGAAGAGTACGTAGGTAACTATTACTTTTTACTAGAAGAGTATGATGTCTCAGCTACTATTTATGATCAAACAGAAGATGTTAAAGAAATGCTACTTAAAGTTCTTGAAGAGTTAGAAAGAAGTACAGAATAAAAAAATGAAATGACTTGTCATTTCTATTTTTATAGGAATATCTCATTATCTTGTTTCAGTACTTCTGAGGCTTGTCTTTTTTGTTTTGCTCTATTGATGAAACCGACAATAATGGCAATTAATAAGAAGCCACCACCCAATGCTGCTGGCATCATATCACCATATCCAGTTAATGCCAAAAATAGTTCGATGACCATCCCAATGATAAATAAAACGTACTCAATACGATGTGCCTTCATGTGAGTCCTCCTAAAATTTTTTATATTTTTATAGTAACATAATTTTGATTGAAATTCCGAAAAGTGAAAATTTTGCAACTTTTAGGAATGAAAAGGGGTCCTTTAATAAAAGGGACCCTAAATGTTATTTTTCCTCACATTCAATTCCGATGTTGAAATAAGATAATCTTTTCCCATCTACAGTTAGATGAAGTACCGATGCACCTGTCTCAGATGGATTTAATCTAATCTTACCCTCGATTTCTTTTGTTTCACCATCAGGATAATAGATAGTACATATACGATCTAGACCTACTGTATCTGACTCGAAATCCTTCCAATCATCTCTAATTTCTTGGCATCCTGATAAAGATAGTACGCCAATAACACTTAATAATACTATTAGTAATTTTTTCATCTTCTAGTCTCCTTATCTGTTTTAACCTCTTAATAACAATTATACAAAAAAAGAAAATTAAATAAAGAATTGATTTTTGAGTAGTGGAAAAACATGCTTTTAAAAGTCTAAAAACAGACAAATATTTGCTTGGTTTTATATATATGATAAAATAAATCATTGGAGATGGTTTACAGTGGCGGAAAGCGATAGAAAATTATACTTAGATTTATTAGGTTCCGATTACAATGATGCCTTTATGTTAGGAATATTAAAAGTTGTTCCTAGCGAAAGAAAGGTCTTTTTTGACTATCATTTTCTTGCGATAACTGGGATTGAAGACGTTAAACCAAATTGCTGGGTTGATTTGGATTCATCGGGACTAAAACCATTTTTGCAAAACGATAAAAAACTGTATGATCAGGTTCATTCAATATTTACAGGAGAAACAAAAAAAGATGTTGATTCTCTAGATCTAGTAACTCCTGATGAAAAAAAAGTGCAGGTTAAGATTATTGTAAATGAAAGACATTCAAATGGTGTGCCTAAAGAAATTATCGCGGTATTCATTGATGTTTCAATCATAGAGCAGAGTGTAACAGAGGCTACTCAAGTTAGAGCATTGTTTGAAACGTCGCAGGAAATTTCGAAAGCGAGTACATGGTGGACTAATTATGATGAAGGAAGTGAGTTCTTTTATCAAAATGATAATGGAGCGATAGCTGCCGGCTTGGTTCCTAGTAAAGATAAAAGGTATTCAATAGGAGAGTACTCTGAGATGCGTGAGAACGCAGCGAAATTAAATGAGGATTATAGAAAAGCTGTGAATGAAGAAATAGCGTCATTCGCTGATGCCTGGGAAGGAATTACCGATACATTCCGAGGACGTACCCCAATGATGACACCACAGGGAAATATTGTCTGGGTAGATTCAAGAGGGAAAGTTGTGTTACGTTATGAGGACGGTACCCCTAGATTCGTAGTAGCTGTTGATATATTTATTAGTGAAGAGGTTGAAAAAGAAGAGGCCTTATTTAAACTTCAAAGTATTATGAGTCAAGGATTGGTAAATTCTGGTATTGGAGTATGGTGGCACGATTATGAAGAGGGTCACTATTATTTCCATCAAACAGATTCTTATAAAGCTGTGATGGGTATTGAAGATTTAGGTGAAAAAGATATGGATAGCCAGATTTGGGCCAATTATATCAAACGATACAAAAAAGAGTATCCGATGTATATCAAACATTTAGATAATGATGCAGAGTTGTTTAGACAATGTCTTGAAGGTGAGATAGACGGATATGAAAATATCGTGCCAATTTTATCTAAGGGAAATGAAATCATTTGGATTGAAGTTAGGGCAACTTGTATTAGAAGAAATGACGATGGAATGTCTACATTGATGGTAGGAGTAAATGTAGATGTTACTGACAGAATAAAAAAAGAAGAACAAATCATTGAGTTAGAGACAAAGAACGTTGCTCTAAATGCAGCCAACAAAAGCGCGATTGAAGCAGCGAAACTACTTGTTTGGTCAAAAGATTTAGTAAAATCAAAAAGTAATCATTTGTATTATGCGAATGATTTATATATAAAAACATTAGGATTACCAACCTATGAGAATGGGTTGGTATCAGAACAAGACTACAATCAAACAATGGTACTAGAAGGAGAAACAATCGAATCCTGGGAAAAGATTCGTGAAAACTTTAGAAAACTAGTATTTGGTGAAATTGAAAGTTTTGAAGGTGTTGTTGTTAAACATCAAAACTATGAAACAAAAGAGATTGTTTATCTAGAACATAATGCTTCAGTTTCTCAAAAAGCAGAAAATGGATCCGCATTGATTATAGGTGGATACATAAGGGACATCACAGAGAGTATTGTTAGTCAACAAGAAATTGAAGAATTAAATGTTCAAAATGTTCGTTTAAAAAAGGCCGATTCATTGGCCATTAAATCCGGGCAAGTACTTGTATGGTATAGTGACCACTCTGAATTTGATGGAAATAAGTATTTCTTTGGTAGTGGTGTATTTGCAAATAGATTGGGACTAGACGCAACCGAAGAAGGTTTAATTTTAGTTTCTGATTATAAAAAAACAATTTATACAAACACCGAAGAAGCAAAAAGACGAGCACGCAAGTTTGAAAAAGTAAGTGAACAAATAAAACTGGGTGAAATAGATAAGTACGAAAAAATTTTGGTACAACATCAGAGTCTAACTACTGGAGAGGTATTCTACATGGAACATACTTCAGAAATAGAGGAAAGAAATGCTGATGGAACAGTTCAGTCTGCTGGTGGATTCTTCTTGGATGTAACTGATTTAATGAGTAAACAAAGAGAAATTGAATTCCTAGCAACTAGAGATACATTAACGGGATTATATAATCGTAACCACTTTGAACAATACATTGTAGAAAGTTTACCAAGTAATTATTCCGTCTTTGTATTTGATTTGGATGGTTTAAAACTCATCAATGATGCGTTGGGCCATACCGAGGGGGATGCGGTTATTCAGTTTGCTGCTAATTTGTTAAAAATTGAGTTTGGGAAAGACTCAATGGTGGCTAGATTAGGTGGAGACGAGTTTACAGTAATTAGTACAATTATTGATAAAACAGAAATCTCTACAAGATTTAGAAACATTAGAGAAGCGGTAGCTGATTCAAATAGTAATACAATTTTCGACATTGATTTATCCTATGGGCACGCTATTGTTATGGCGAATGATGTAACATTTAACACTGCATTTTCCATGGCGGAGAACATAATGTATAAACGTAAACTTACGGAAAGAAGAAATCGTAAAAATATTAGTTTAGAAGCATTGATGGATGCCTTGGATAGTAGAACAGATGAAACAAAAGACCATAGAAATCGTTTAGCTAGTTATTGTACTGCTACTATGAAGGAACTAGGATTTATTCGAGTAGCAGAAATCGAAGACATGGATATTTTAGCTAAAGTTCACGATATTGGTAAATTAACTATTGAAAAAGAAATTTTATTCAAAAAAGAGCCTTTAAACTTTGAAGATTATGAAGTAATCAAAAAACATACAGAATCAGGATATAAAATTATTAAGAATATTTTGGATTCTGATTTCGTATCAGATGGAGTATTACATCATCATGAAAGATGGGATGGTACAGGGTACCCAATGGGATTAGCAGGTACTGAGATACCTTTACCAGCGAGGATTTTAGCAGTTTGCGATGCATATGAGGTTATGAATTCAGGGAGAAACTACGTGAAACCAATCTCAAAAGAGAAAGCATTACAGGAGTTAAAAGACTGTTCTGGAACTCAATTTGACAAAGATGTTGTTAATGCATTAGTTAAAGTTATAGAACGAGGAGATGTTAATTAGAAACATCTCCTTTTTTAGTGTGTTTTACTAACACTATTAGGTCCATATTCATATACTAAAGATAGGAGGTAAAAATATGAAAGTTGTTAATAATATGTATGAACTTATTGGTAATACTCCAATGATTAAAATAAAGACGAATGAAGATTTTGCAGAGGTATATTTGAAATTAGAATGGTTTAATCCAGGAGGGTCTGTAAAAGATAGAATTGCTCTTAATATGATTCAAGATGCTTTTGGTAAAGGATTAATAAAAGAGGGTGACACCATTGTTGAACCGACTAGTGGGAACACTGGAATCGGGTTAGCATTAGTAGCAAGAGGATTCGGTTTAAATGCTGTATTAGTAATGCCTGAGAGTTTAAGTATTGAAAGAAGACAAATTTTAAAAGGTCTTGGAGCAAAATTAGTGCTTACACCAAAAGAAGGTGGAATGAAGTTAGCGATTCAAGAAGCCGATAGGTTAGTGGAAGAAAAAGGGTATTTTATGACTAAGCAGTTTGATAATCCTGCCAATCCATTAATTCACTATAATACGACATCAAAAGAAATCTTGTCTCAAGTCCCTGATTTAGATGCATTTGTAGCAGGTGTTGGTACAGGCGGTACAATCACCGGAGTTGGAACTAGATTAAAAGAAGAATCAAAAGCAATAGTAGTGGCGGTTGAACCGAGTAAATCACCTGTATTAAGTGGTGAACAGCCTGGGCCTCATAAAATTCAAGGTATCGGGGCAGGGTTTATTCCTAGCGTGTTAGATACTTCGTTGTTTGATCAAATTATCACTGTGGATGATGAAGATGCTTTTGAAACAGCTAGAATGCTTTCCAAGGAACATGGAATCTTTGGAGGGATTTCTACGGGTGCAAATGTATTTGCAGCATTACAGGTGGCTAAAGAATTAGGTAAAGGTAAAAAGGTTGTTACGGTGTCTCCATCGAATGGTGAAAGATATTTATCAACTGAACTATTCGAATAAAAAAAGTTCTCAATGAGAACTTTTTTATTGCACTGGAATTCTAGACTCTTTTTCTTTTTCCTTTTTGTCGAATGCACATAAATTATCACCGTACATTCCTCTTACTTCTCTTTCGATTACTCTTGCTTTTGCTCCAACTGCTGTTGAGTATGGAGGTAAATCTGTTAATACTGTCGTGTTCGCACCAACTTTAGCGTATTCACCGACAGTGACATTACCTAAAATTTTTGCACCAGCAGCAATCATTGCACCTTTCATAATAGTAGGATGTCTTTTTGCTTCGGTTTCGTTACCACGACCACCCAGTGTTACTCCATGATACAATACAACACCACAGTGGATTTCTGCAGTTTCACCTATTACTGTTCCTGCTCCATGGTCAATGAATACTTCTTTCGAGATCTTAGCTCCAGGATGAATTTCTATCTGTGTAAAGAATCTTGTTATATTCATAATTAACCTTGCTAGGAAATAAAATTTTATTTTGTAAAAGAAATGAGAGATCCTGTGTGCAAACAATGCATGTACTCCTGGATATAAAAATATAATCTCGAAATACGACTTTGCAGAAGGATCATGGTCTTTAATAAATTTTAATGTTTTGAACATAATACCACCTCATCCTCATTCTATTATGTTTCGTCATCGATGTGGTCAAATATGCAAAGCATTATGCATTGATAGGGTTTACATTCGTGTTAAAATGACAGTAATATAAATTGAAAAAACTATTTATAAATAAGGAGGATGTATGCTTTACGATATAAATGTCGAAACGATGAGTGGAGAAGTGAAACCACTTAGTGAGTATAAAGGGAAAACGTTGCTAATTGTAAATACTGCGAGCAAGTGTGGATTTACACCTCAGTTTGAAGGTTTAGAAGAACTGTATAAAAAATATAAGGGCAAAGGGTTAGAAATCTTAGGATTTCCTTGTAATCAATTTTTATTCCAAGATCCCGGTTCAAATGAAGATATAGAAGAGTTTTGCCAACTAAATTATGGTGTATCGTTTGAGATGTTCTCAAAAATTAAGGTGAATGGTAAAAATAAAAGTGAGTTGTATAATTATTTGTTGGAAAACCAGCCTGAAGGCGGATCTAAAAAAATTAAATGGAACTTCACAAAATTTTTAATTAACTCTAAAGGTGAGATTATTAAACGATTTGAACCAACAGTAACACCAGAGAAAATTATTCCGGATATCGAAAGAGCTTTGTAGCTCTTTTTTTATGGCTTTATTGTGGGAAAAAACGACTCTTAAAATTTGAGGTTTTGAACAGTGAATAATGTATTAAAAAAAGTATGCAAATAATGGTAGCGTTTTTATATCAAAAATGTTATAGTATGTATGAAAAATGATACAAGGAGATTATATATGAAACTATCAAATAGAGTATTGGCGATGCAAGAGTCTCCAATTAGAAAATTAGTACCATATGCTGAAGCAGCAAAAAAAGCAGGTAAAACTGTTTATCATTTAAATATCGGTCAACCTGACATTGAAACACCTGCTGAGTTTATGGAAGCGGTGAGAAATTTTGATAATCCAGTCATTAAGTATTCATTCTCACAAGGTGATCCTGAGTTAATAAATGCAATTATTGATTATTACAAAGGGTACAATATGGACTTTAAAGAAGATGAAATTTTAATTACAAATGGTGGCTCTGAAGCATTGATGTTTGCGATTATCGCAACATGTGATCCGGACGATGAAGTAATCGTTCCTGAACCATTCTATACAAACTACAATGGATTTAGTGGAGCTGTAAGTGTTAATATCAAACCGATTACTACAACTGCTGAAAATGGATTCCATTTACCAACTAAAGAGGAAATTGTTGCAAAAATCGGACCAAAAACAAAAGCGATTCTTTTTAGTAATCCAGGGAACCCAACTGGTGTTGTTTATAACAAAGAAGAAATCCAAATGCTAGCGGAGATCGCAAAAGAACATGATTTATACATTATCTCTGATGAGGTATATAGAGAGTTCGTTTATGATGGATTAGAGTATACATCATTTGGAAACGTAGAAGGTATTGAAGATAGAGTGGTTTTAGTCGACAGTGTATCTAAAAGATATAGTGCTTGTGGAGCAAGAATTGGTTCTTTAGCATCTAAAAATAAAGAATTTAGAAATGAAGTATTAAAATTATGCCAATCAAGATTATGCGTTCCAACATTAGAACAAGTTGGGGCAGCTGCCTTATACAAAGTAGATAAATCATACTTAGAAGAGGTACATGAAGAATATGATAAAAGAAGAAATATCGTATTTGATACATTATCTTCTATTGAAGGTATCGTTTGTGAAAAACCTACAGGGGCATTTTATGTAAATGCGAAACTACCAATTGAAAACGCTGAGGATTTTGTGATCTGGATGTTAACTGAATTTGATTTAGATGGTGAGACTGTAATGTTCGCTCCATCTGCAGGTTTTTATTCAACAAAAGGTTTAGGTAAAAACGAGATTAGAATGGCCTATGTTTTAAAGGAAGAAAGTTTAAAACGAGCTATGAATATTTTAAAAGTAGGACTAGAAACATATATGGCTAAATAGACTCTTAATAGAGTCTATTTTTTTATAAACACTTTTAGAGTTTTGTTTATTGTGATAATTGTGGATATAAATCATAATGATATAGAGGTGAAAAAAATGAAAGTAGCTATTATTACAGATTCGAGTTGTAATCTGCCAAAGGAATATATTAAAAATACGGAAAACCTATCTGTTGTTCCTCTGAGCATCAGTATTAATGATCAGCATTTTAGAGATCAAGTTGAGATCTCTTCTGCAGAAGTGTATTCGAAAATCGATACACATACAATAAAAACATCATTGCCAAGTTTAGCTGATATTACATTAGCGATTGAAGATGCATTTGAAGAAGGATACGACCAAGTGTTGTTTTTAACAATTTCAAGTGGATTAAGCGGAACACATAACGCGGTACGTTTGGCTGTTGAAGATATGGAAGGTGACATAACCGTATATGACACTAAAACATTATCAATGGCGCAAGGATTTATGGTTATGGATGCAATACGCTTAATTAATGAAGAAGGTAAAACAGTTGAAGAGACAGTAATTGAACTAGATGATTTAAGAAAGAATAGGTTGTTGGCTTCATTTACAATCGACACATTAAAATATTTAAGAGCTGGTGGCCGTATTGGTAAGGTTGAAGGTACTATCGCAGATATTTTAAAAATCAAACCAATCATTTATGTAAATGAAGACGGTGTGTATGATACATTAGCAAAAGCGAGAGGTAGTAGAAGAGCAATTAGTAAAACAATCGACGCTATGGTGGAACGTTTTGGTGATAAAAAAATCAATTTAGCGATCCATTATGGAGATAATCTAGAAAAAGCGACAATGTTATTGGAACGTTTAAAAGAAAGACTAAATGTACAAGAAAGTATTCTTATAGAGATTACTCCTGTATTGGGTATCCATACTGGACCAAGTATGATTGCTACAATAGGTCACGAAGTTTAAGAAGGAGTGTACATAGTACACTTTTCTTTTGGGGATAAATAAACTATACTTTATACGAGGTGAAAAAATGAAATTAAGTCTAACAGCTTCACTACGAATTACAGCCGTTGTGCTAATTTTAATTTCAGCAATTTATGTTTACTTTGGAATGACTCAAGGTATGTGGGACACGTTATGGTCCTTATATTTATTACCATTCTTTGTTTGGTGGTTAATGAATGTGTTTGAAAATTATACAAACATGCCGTTCTTTTATAGAGGAACAGTACCTGCAATTGTTATTTTATATGTATTCGTTTCATTATTGACTGGTGAATGGGTTAAAACATTAATTATTATTACATTTGTTCCATTCTTTATATTAATTTACAATGCAAAATTTTATCCGTTGAAATATTCCATTATCCCTATTGTCGCAGCATTTATTTTAATCATTTACATCGCAGTTGGTACGTTCTATTATATTTGGCATCCAACGTGGATGATGTTCATCATCGTTCCGTTGATTCCATTGTTCCAAAGATATGATTAATGCCTAAAATCACGTTCTTTAATTTATCAGTTGATAAAAAAGAAATGATTATAGAGTCTGCAAAAGAGGAATTTGATCTTTACACCTTAAAAGGAGCTAGGGTAGTAAGGATCATTAAAAGGGTAAATATTTCAAGAGCATCATTTTATAAGTATTTCGAATGTTTAGAAGATTTATACTTCTACATTCTTCATCAACAGTCTATTGATACTTTGGACATCTTAAGCACAGAGTTGAAAAAGTATGATGGAGATTTCTTTAAAGCGTGGAGAAAGTTATTTGAGACATATATTAACGAACAAGATTTATATTCTAAAAACATTAATAGAGTATTTAATCATCACTTTAACGAGGCATTATTGTATGCTAGAAAGTACGATAATGAATTAAAGGATCAAATTATGGAGTTGACGAAATTAGTAGACTTCTCAAAACTAAGTGTTGAGCCAAAGCAGTTTTATCATTTACTTAGTGTGAGTGTTTCAGTAGTAGAAAGAATTCTTAGTTATCTGGAATCTGATTTCTACGATGTAGCAAAAGCATCTGAAGTATTTAATGAACGTATGAATATTGTAGCTAAAACACAAGATGTAAGATAATTGTAAGAAATTGACTTTCATTTAAACGGACTCATAAGTTCTAGTTTATTCATCAAATAATTCTAAATTATTTGATGTTTAAGAGTAAAAGTAAAAACAAATAATTAAAAACGGCTATATTAAGCCGTTTTTTGAATATAAGAAGATATATTTAATTTGATTTTGTATAGGATATTGGACAAAGAATGTCGATATAAAATACAAAATAGTGACTTATGAAAAACTTTCATAAATTTAATGTAAAAAATGTGAAAAAATTATTGAAAACGTTTTACAAAAAATGGTATATTATGCTTGTAGAAATAACAAATTAGACATATCAAAGGAGAAAATTTATGAACCCATTACAAATGGTGCAAGCTCAAATTAGAGCTGCCTTAGACAATATGGACCTAGATCCAGTTGTATATGATTTATTAGCAGAACCAAAAAGATTTTACGATTATTCATTCCCAGTAAGAATGGATGATGGATCTATCAGAATATTTAAAGGATATAGATCTCAACACAATGATGCATTAGGTCCAAACAAAGGTGGATTACGTTTCCATCAAAATGTTACTGCAGATGAAGTAAAAGCTTTATCGGCGTGGATGACATTTAAATGTGCTGTTGTTGGTTTACCGTACGGTGGAGGTAAAGGTGGTATCATCGTTGACCCTCGTGAACTAAGTACAAGAGAGATTGAAAATCTATCAAGAGCATGGATGAGAGCATTCCACAACGAAATTGGACAATATAGAGATATTCCAGCTCCTGATGTTAACACAAACCCACAAATTATGGCTTGGATGATTGATGAAGCAAACATTATTTCTTCAAGAAGTCAAAATGGACATTTAACTGGAAAGCCAGTTGAAATAGGTGGATCTTTAGGTAGAACTGAAGCTACTGGTTATGGTGTTGCTTATATGGTTAGAAAAGCTGCACAAAAAATTAATCTAGACTTTGAAGGATCAACTACAGTAGTTCAAGGATTTGGTAACGTTGGTAGTTATGCTGCTGAGATGTTACATAATTGGGGATCTAAAGTAATCGCTGTAAGTGATGTTTATGGATCTATTTATAAAGAAGATGGAATTGATATTCCCGCATTAATGAAATTTGTAGAAGAAGGTAACAAAGTTTCTGATTTTCCAGGTGTAGAGGTTAGGGATAGAGATGAAATCTTTGGAACAAAATGTGATATCTTCTTACCATGTGCATTAGAAAACTCTATTACTAGAGACAATGCTCATTTAATTGATTGTAGAATTATTTCTGAAGGTGCGAATGGACCTACAACTCCGGAAGCAGATGAAATTTTATTAGAAAAAGGAATCTTTATTATACCTGACGTTCTAGCAAATGCTGGTGGTGTAACAGTTTCTTACTTCGAATGGAGTCAAAACTTATATGGTCATTATTGGGAAAAAGAGTTAGTTCTTGAAGAAGAAGAAAAAATCATGGTAAAAGCATTTGATGACATTTACAAATTGATGCAAGCTAAAGATATGAAAAACATGCGTAAAGCTGCATTCATGCATGCAATCGACAAAATTGCTAGTGTAATGAAATTAAGAGGTTGGTACTAATTTAATAAGATAGAATATCTATCTTATTGACGATACCCTGTATCACACAGTAAGGATTGATGTGATGCAATAAAATTACAAGGAGGTAAGTTTTATGGGTGATTTAGGATTTAATTATAGACATACTCCATTTAGATACGTATCAAGATGGAAAGATGGAAAATGGGATGATGGAGTTTTAACAGAGGATAATATTCTTCATATTAATGAATCTTCTCCAGCATTGCACTATGGTCAACAGTGTTTCGAAGGTATGAAAGCATATCGTACGAAAGAGAACAAAATTCAACTATTTAGACCAGATGAAAACTCAAAAAGATTGAATAGATCTTGTGCGAGACTATTGATGCCAGACGTACCATATGAAAAGTTTCTTGATGCAGCGAAACAAGTAGTTTTAGCAAATGAAGAACTTGTACCTGAATATGGTAACGGTGAAACATTCTATTTAAGACCTTTCGTTATTGGTGTAGGAGAAAACATTGGAATCCATGCTGCAAAAGAGTACTTATTCGTTGTATTTGGGTTACCAGTTGGTAAATACTTTGCTGGTGGATTGAACCAAGTTGATTTCTGTACAACTGATTATGACAGAGCTGCTCCAAACGGGACAGGTGCTGCAAAAGTTGGTGGAAACTATGCTGCAAGTTTTTATCCAAAAAAATTAGCAAGAGAAGCAGGTTTTGTTGAATGTATCTATTTAGATCCATTAACACATACTAAAATCGAAGAAGTAGGAGCTGCAAACTTCTTTGGAATTACACAAAACAACAAATTTGTAACACCGATTTCTCCTTCGATTTTACCAAGTATTACAAAATATTCTTTACTTCACTTAGCGAAGGAAAGATTAGGTATGGAAGTAGAAGAACGTGATTGTTATATCGATAATTTAAAAGAGTTTAAAGAAGCTGGTGCATGTGGTACTGCTGCAATCATCACTCCTATTCGTTCAATTTCTCATAAAGATTGGACACACTACTTTGATAATGGTGATCAAGTTGGTCCTGTTACGCAAGAGTTGTTTGATTTATTAGTCGGAATCCAGTTTGGAGACGTCGAAGCTCCTGAGGGTTGGATTGAAATCATAAAAGAATAATGATAAAAAGGTTGCTTATTGCAACCTTTTTTTAAAGAGTAAATACTCTTTTTTATGAGTTTCGTAACATAAGTTACTAAAAATACTTTGAATTATGCATTATGCAAGCGTTTTTCAAGTCGTAAAGGTTTTTATACGAACAATCTTTTATTTTTTCTTGTATTATGTTTTTTCGAGGAGTATAATACATTGAATTGGAACTATATATCAAGAGGTGAAATCATGAATCAACTAATTTTAAGCGCTGCTGAGGGTAGCGCTACTTCTGGGTTATACCATACCCTATTGAGTTTAGGTATTATCGTAATCGTTGGTTATTTCGTAGGAAGATTATTCGAATTAATCAAAATACCACATATTACAGGTTACTTAGTAGCAGGGATTATTTTAGGTCCTAGCGTTACTGGAATCGTAACACATGACGATGTTATAGGATTAGAACTTGTAACGAATATTGCATTAGGATTTATAGCGTTTGGTATAGGATCAGAGATCTTATTTAGAAACTTAAAAAAAACTGGAGTTCAAGTAGTCATTATTACGATTGCTCAAGCTCTATTTGCAGTAATAACTGTACTTGTAGCACTATTAGCATTTGGTGCTGAATTATGGTTGGCATTAATTCTTGGAGCAATTGCTACAGCAACAGCGCCAGGGCCGATTATGATGTTAACAAAAAAATATAGAGCAAAAGGTCCAGTTACAGATACAATGTTACCTTTAGTTGGATTAGATGACGCAATTGGGATTATTGTATTTGGTGTTTTATTATCAATAGGGGCATCATTATATAATGGACAATCTCAAACAATGTGGGAGTTATTAAAATCTCCATTATTAGAAATCGTATTATCGTCTATAGTAGGGACTCTTATTGGTTTAGGATTGTCGTTCTTAATCAAGAGAGACAAGTCAGAATCAAAAGATTATGTATTAATTATTACATTGACTGGAATTATCCTGTCAGTAGCAATTTCACAAATTGGTCTATTTGGGCAACATTTATCTATTATCTTAACACCTATGGTTGCTGGGGTAGTATTTGCAAATACTATCGGTCATGAAAGACTACATAGAACAGTAAGAATTATTGATGATTTCAACCCATATATATTAGTAGCATTTTTTACAATTGCAGGGGCACACTTAGACTTAGATATCTTATTCAAAGGTGGTTCATCTGGTGTTGCATTATTCGGTGCATTGTATATCTTGGCTAGAGCAATAGGGAAGTTATTCGGTTCTTGGTTAGGAGCAGTAATGACCAAAGCAGATCCGAATGTTCGTAAATGGTTGGGGATTACATTATTACCTCAAGCAGGTGTGGCGATTGGGATGGCAAATGCTGCGAATACAACATTAAAAGGAGATGCTGGGACAACAGTATTAACAATTGTATTAGCTGCTACAGTAGTGTACGAGTTATTCGGACCGATTGGTGTAAAAGTAGCATTACAAAAATCAGGAGAAATAAATACATAAAAGAACTTCTCAAAGGAGTTCTTTTTTTCTATAATAGAATAGGTGAAGAATATGATTTTAAAATTAATTATTTTAGCAATTATCCAAGGATTAACAGAACCGTTGCCAATATCTTCTAGTGGTCACCTAGTGATTATGGAAGAGTTAATGGGGTTAGAGTTACCTGGATTTTCATTTGAATTGTTTTTAAACTTTGGGTCCTTAATAGGAGTTGTAGTTTTCTTTTGGAGCGATTTACTGAATTATGCATCTTCACTAAAAGAAAAATCAACATGGACAGATATTGGAAAAATAGCCATCGCTATTATTCCTGTAGGGATAGTAGGCTTGTTCTTTTCAGATATGTTTGAGGTGTTTAAAAACACAACTACAGTTGCAATCTTTTTATTGTTTACAGCCTTGATATTGTTTATCCCAAAATATATGAATGGCGACCGAAAGATGTCTTGGTTAGACTCAATCATGATAAGTATTGCACATATCATTGCGTTGATTCCAGGTGTTTCTAGATCTGGGGTTACAACAGTTACTGCTATATCGAGAGGTGTAAAAAAAGAAGAGGCATTCCGATTCTCTTTTATGATTTATATACCACTTAGTCTGCTAAGCGGAGTATATTCTTTATTCTCATTAGAAAGTTTTACAGCGATATATATGGTGTATTTATTTATATCAGCAATAATGACTTACGCCGGTTTAGTGTTATTTAAGAGATTGCTTTTACAAGAAAGGTTACATTATTTTTCGTACTATTGTGTATTTTTAGCTCTTTTAATTTTAGTGGGTATGTGGTAGATGTTGATTTTTTGTTGCATTATGATATAATTTAGTATCAAGTCAAACCGAATTGTGGATTCCACTAAAGGGTGTGATGTTTGATAAAGCCAAAGCAGGAGCGATCCTGTGACGGAAAGCTATAGGGTCTCACAGAGACAGCCAGTTACCTGACGAATTGCATACTTTTTAGGAGGGATAATATGAAAGCCACAATATTAGGTTTGTTTTTTATTGTTTTAACTCTTTGCATCGTACCAGTAGTATTTTCGCAAAATGAAGAGGTATTGAGTGAAGATTTTAGAGGAATTATTGTAGAGGGAGCAGTAAGCGGAAGCGAAGGAAAAAGCTTAATTCCCAAAACAGGAATCTTAAAACCAAACGACACAAAGTTTTATACATATAAGTATTATGTTGAAGTATCATCAGAAATGGAATTAGAAGTAATTGTTGATGATGTATTAGTAAATGGTTCAGATGATTTTTCAGAGGATTTAAAATCAGTCTTTAATTTTGATGTTCAATTCAGAATTATTGAACCAACATTAATGGAATCATTAAGTACACGTCAAGATGTACATACATATGAAGTATTTGTTATCATCACAATGGAAGAACCAAGTTCTTATGAACAATATTTGTTAGTTACAGAGAATGATCTTACGGTAGATTATATTTTCGCTGCAATATAGGAAAAAGACTAAGTGCTACTCAAATCTTAAATAAATATTAACTAAGTTGCATTTAAATGTTTATTTCTTTACAAGTTTTCCACTTATGCTATAATTTAATTGAATAAAGCCAAAGTAGGAGTAATCCTGTGACGGAAAGCTATAGGGTCCTAAAAGTAGGATAGCCAGTTGCCACCAAATAAATAGGAGGACAATCACATGGTTAGAAAACTTTTAGTAGCTATTTTAGCACTATTTATCGTTGGTGGATCAGTATCAGCGTTCGCGTATTGGGATGATTTATCAGATCAACAACAAGAGACAGTATCAATTGGACAAGGGTTAACAGTTACAGCAACTGAAACAACTTCTCCAGCGGCAGGTAAAGCATTAGTTCCAACAGGGAAAGTAAGAAATGCATTATCTGAAACTGATTCTCACGTTTATGTATACACTGTAACTTTAGATCAACAAGTTACAACTGACTTAACATTAACTGCAACGATTAATAATTTAGAAATTGATGGTTTAACAGAAAATGCTGGATTAGCAAATGTGGAAGTTACTTACACAGGAGCAAATGGTCAAGCGTTAAATAATGATTCAGATGTAGTTGTAACAGTAACAGTTACTTTAACTGAACCAGGAACTGACGTTCAGTACAATGCGATTAAAACTACAGATATTACATTTGATGTAGATTTCTCAGCTTAATCATTTAACAGTATAATAAGAGTAAATTAGCCTCATTACTTTGAGGCTTTTTTTATAACAAAGATTAACAGGTGATCAATATGAACAGAAAAGTACTAATATTAGTATGTACACTGTTTGCACTTATCGCCGCAAATACAATTGGAGCATATAGTTATTGGGATTCGGTAACGGATCGACAATCAGAGATTTCTCCTATTGGGGAGTGGCGAGTACTCGGTACAGACTTTACACAGGCTGCAATCGATATGCAAGCGTACATAGCCAACAATGTAGGTACTTATCCCGCTTTAGATTATATTTATAATCAAGCTGGTAATTCGAACGGTCAATCCTATGTTATTCCAAATGTATCAATTAATAACATAGTATGGGACATTAGTGGGTTTGGGACAAAACCGCCTGCTAAATCGATGGGGTTTGTACAAATAGTTGATCGTACAGGAGGGCATCCAATTTTACCGGTAGCTCCTACAACACCTGAATCAGATTACTTTTTAGTAAGTGATGTACGTAATACGAATACAGATAATGATTATAGTATTCGAATGAACTATGGTTCAGAGATGGTAACCGATCAACCGATAACAGGACTTACACAAGTTTCATTTTATGCATCGCGTGGAACTCAAACATCAAACGAACTTTTAACATTAGTAAATGCAACATTAGAGGTAAAGGTTTCAGTGGATAAAATTAACTGGACAACAATAGGAACAATTACACCTTCGACACCATCAGGAAGTTCATACTCATTTTCCCAATTTACATTAGATGTACCTGCAAACTTACTTGGGAATGACCTGTATGTAACTCTTCATTTTAATGGTGAAGGAACAAGAAGTGGAAATAACAGTATATATTCAAGGGTGGTTATAGATGAACTTAACTTTATTACATCTTAAAAGAATCCAAGACAATCGACCTTTATCTATTTTAATTAATACGTTAAAATTTACTGTTTCACTATTGTTTATCATCTTTGTATTTGTATGGGCGAATAACAATGTTTCTTTTATTAAAAGATACGACTTCTATACGATACGAACGGACTCAATGGAGCCAGTTATTAAGGTTGATGATTTAGTAGTCGTAAATCATGACTTTGATATAAATAGTATTCAGCCAGGAGATATAGTGGCGTTTAATGTAGACTTAAATAGAGATGATATAGATGAAGTAGTTATTCATTATATGTATGCTCGAACTACAATTGATGGAGAAGAATACATTCAGACAATCTCAGAGATTTCAGATAATGTGGACCCATGGAACTTAGAACATGAAAAAATTATTGGTGTTTATAAGTTTCACCTGAGAGGCATTGGAAGAATTTTTGAATTTGGTTCTTCAACGATTGGAAGGGTTGTTATTTTAATTGATGTTATTTTAGTTTCACTATTATTTGATTTAATAGGTGAACCAAAAAAGAAAAATAGTAAAAATAAAAAGTAGATGAATAGAACTAACGTTCCAAAATCTACTTTTTTTAATGTTCATGGTCGTGTGTTCCAGGTATTGGATCATAGCCACCTCTACTCAGAGGATTACAACGTAATATTCTCCATACACTTAAGATAGCAGCATAGAAGAAATTTTTCTTTTCAAAAGCTTCTTTGGCATACTGACTACAAGATGGATAGTATCTACATCTTTTAGGAGCATCTACTGTTGCTTTTTGGTATTTATTAATTAAACTTAATACAAATTTTTTCATTTTATCACCTAACTCACTATATCAAGTTTAATGGGAGCAGTACAAGTGTTTCACAGTTTTGAACGAATTATTTAAATTTTAAAAAACTTTTATCATTTATTTTAGATAATACTTTTACTTAATAAAAAAAATGTTATAATATTTTGTATTGAAAACGGAGGTGTTTTTGTGGAAAAAGATTTAATTGTGCTAATGTATGAGCAATTTGATTCTTACACAAAACTGTTAGCTGAAGATTTAAATGTCAGCTATATTCAGGGGATTTTCTTAATGAGTCGAGATATATTGGAAGGATATGTGAATCCAGATGTTTCTGATGACGTAAGTTTGGAACTTGAAGAAATTTTAGACAAAATTGTTGAGTTTGAGTTTACGAAAGAACATGTAAGACGTACTTTAGTAGCAATGACTTTAAACGGATATAAACAAGACAACATTAGAAATAGTGAATTGACACCAGATACAATTTGTTTATTAGTGGGATATGTTGTTAATCATCTATTCAAAAAGAAAACAAAAGTATCGATTATTGATCCTGTAGTTGGAACAGGTTCGATGTTAACAAGTGTTTGTAATGGTTTAAACAAAGAGTTAGACATTGTCGGTATTGATAGTAATCTTGATAATATTCAACTGGCAAGAGTGTTTGCAGACTTACAAGATTATAGTGTTGATTTTATTTTAGAAGATGCGATCGAATCTGGTATTACAGGATTTGATTTAGTAATAGGTGATATCCCGCTTTACATTTATAATGACGAGTATTTCCCGCATGTATTGGTGAATAAATCATTAGAAATGATGAATGATAATGGATATGGTGTATTTGTAATTCCAAATGATTTCTTTGAGGTCGAAGGTGAAATCAAAGAGAAGTTAAAAGAGAAGGCAGCAATGTTAGGTTTAGTTAAATTACCAGATGATATGTTTGTAGATTCAAAACTTGCTAAATCTATTTTACTGATGAAAAAGAAAACAGAAGAGGTGGATGACTTTTTATTAGTTGATTTACCAAGTTTAAGCGACCAAGTAGAATTTAGTAATTCTATTAAGAAAATAGATAATTGGTTTAACAAGGAGGAAATAGAGTAATGAAAATTATGAGTGTTAATGCTGGGAGTTCTTCATTAAAATTCAAGTTATTTGAAATGCCAGCTGAAACAGTGTTATGTGAAGGTATCTTTGAACGTATTGGACAAGAAAAAGGTGCTTTAAAATTTGAAATGGATGGAACAAAAGAAAAGTCTCAACCAGTGTTAGAAGACCATTCAGTAGCAGTAAACATTTTATTAGACTTATTAGTTGATAAAGGCGTAGTTGCTTCATTAGAAGAAATCGAAGGTGTTGGACATCGTGTAGTTCATGGTGGAGAGAAATTTGCAAAATCAGTCAAGATTGACGCGAATGTATTAGAAGGGATTGAAACAGTATCTCCTTTAGCTCCATTACACAATCCAGCAAACTTAACAGGAATTAGTGCATTTACTAAAGCATTACCACATGCAGCACAAACAGCTGTATTTGATACTGCATTCCATCAAACTATGGCTCCTGAAGCGTTTATGTACGCAACACCATACGATTGGTATGAAAAATATGGAGTTAGAAAATATGGATTCCACGGTACATCTCATATGTTCGTAAGCCAAAGAGCTGCTGAATTATTAGGTAAAAAACCTGAGGACGTAAACATAGTAGTCGCTCACTTAGGAAATGGTGCTAGTATTTGTGCTGTTAAAGGTGGGATATCAATCGATACTACAATGGGATTAACTCCATTAGCGGGTATTCCAATGGGAACTCGTTCAGGAAATGTTGACCCAGCAATCATTCAGTTCATTTCTGAAAAAGAGGGTAAAACAATTCAAGAAATTACAAATAGTTTAAACAAAGAATCAGGATTCTTAGGAGTAAGTGGGATTTCTTCAGACAATAGAGATATTGAAGATGCAGTTGCAGAAGGATCTCAAAGAGCTCAGTTATCTATGGATTTACAAGATAAAGCAATCGCTGATACAATTGCAGCATATGCGGTTTATATGGGTAGCGTAGATGCAATTTGTTTCACTGCTGGTTTAGGTGAAAACTCGTCGAGAATGAGAAAAGTTATAGGAGATCGTTTAGCTTTATTAGGTGTTAATGTTGATGCTGAATTAAATAACGTTCGTGGTGAAGAAAGAGAAATCTCTTCTCCAGATAGTAAAGTTAAAGTATTCCTAATCCCAACAGATGAAGAATTAGTTATCGCTAGAGACACACTTTCATTAATCTAACTATATAGAGTAGTCACATATTGTGTGGCTACTTTTTTTATTGCATTTTATTAAGAAAGGATGTTTGTTATAATGTGATTGATTAGGAGGTGCTGTATGAAAATTTTAGTTACTGGTGGTGCTGGGTATATTGGAAGCCACACTGTTGTTGAATTGTTGCAAAATAACTATGAAGTTGTTATAGTAGATGATTTATCAAACAGTAGTGAAAAGGCGGTTCAAAGAGTTGAAAAAATAACAGGGAAATCAATCGATTTTCATCAAGTAGATGTATGTGATGAGGATGCATTAAGAGTAGTATTCGAACAATATGATTTTGACTCATGTATTCACTTTGCCGGGTATAAAGCCGTGGGCGAGTCTGTGGCAGAACCTTGGAAATATTATTACAACAATATTTATGGAACATTAATATTAACAAAATTGATGAAAGAGTTTGGCGTGAAGAACTTAGTATTTTCTTCAAGTGCTACGGTGTATGGATTAAATAACCCATCACCACAAGTAGAAGAGATGCCTACAAGTGCAACAAACCCTTATGGGCAAACAAAATTAATGATTGAACAAATTTTATCAGATATACATAAGGCCGATAATGAAATGAATATTACATTATTACGTTATTACAATCCGATTGGAGCACATGAGTCTGGAACAATTGGAGAGGACCCAAAAGGTATTCCAAATAACCTAATGCCATTTGTTACACAAGTAGCAGTTGGTAAACGTGAGTTTTTGAGCGTGTTCGGAAATGATTACGATACTGTGGATGGTACGGGTGTTCGTGACTACATTCACGTCGTTGATTTAGCGATTGGACATGTGAAAGCAATTGAGGGTATCAAGAAAAAAGGTGGATTAAATATCTATAACCTGGGTACTGGAAAAGGAGTTAGTGTGTTAGAGTTAGTTCACGCCTTTATGAATGTAAATAAAGTGGAAATTCCGTATAAAATCTCAGATAGAAGAGCTGGAGACGTTGCAACTTGTTATGCAGGTGTGGAAAAAGCAAAGAACGAATTAGATTTTGCCGCGACGAAGACATTAGAGGATATGTGTTCTAGCTCATGGAAATGGCAAAAGAACAATCCAAAAGGGTACAATTAAGCTGCTAGTTTAGTAGCTTTTTTTAAGCTTTTTTGACGCTGGACTGTATTTTTAATACTTTATAAATATGGTATAATTAATAAGTTGAAGGTGAGAGTATGAAAAACAAGTTTGCAAAATATTTTTTCTTAATTGATGCGTTGATGATTTTCACAATTTATTTATTTGTGGAATCTTTAACATTGCAATTTACATTTGCGATGGTTACCAATGTTTCTTTACTGATAATGTTCGTATGCATTGCAGTTCTGAAGGTTGTGGTTAACCATCTTTTTGGTATATACAAAAGAATTTGGACATATGCTTCGGTAGAGGATTTTGTCATCATCGGTTATTCGTTTATTATCACGAATGCACTTTTATTCTTTATGATTGTTACCGATTTAATTGGGTTTACGTTGTTAAAACTTCTTGCAGTAATGCTATTGGAAGCAGGTTATTATGTGTTTACTAGATTCGGTTCTCGTTATATGCTTTATGTAAAGAGCAGAAGAATAACAGGACTTAAAAACAGTCTGATTATTGGTGCTGGAGCTGCCGGTGATTTAGTGTATAGGGAAATCTCAAGAGACCCTATTTCTTATAACGCTAGAGTTGTTGGTTTTATTGATGATGATCTAGAAAAAGTAGGAAAAAGTTTTAAAGGAGTACCTGTGTTAGGTAAGTTCTCTGACATTCAAAAAATAGTATCTTCTAGAAATGTAGAAGAAGTTATTGTTGCGATTCCATCCTTAAGTAGAACTGAACTTTCTGAGATGTTAGATGTAATTGTTGATTTAGGTGTTTCTATGAAGACGTTGCCTTCATTAACAGATGTATCAAGTGTTCAAGATTTGAAATTAAGAGACGTTCGAGTTGAGGATTTATTAGGAAGAGATCAAATCAGGTTAGATGATACTGGAATTGATACATTCTTAAAAGATAAAACAGTTCTTGTCACAGGTGGTGGTGGATCCATTGGGTCAGAAATCGTCAGACAAGCAATTCATTATCAGGCAAAGCGTGTTGTTGTTTTTGATATTTATGAAAACAATGCATATGATTTAGAACAAGAGTTAAAGATGCAAGGTGTTGAAAATCTAACTGCTTTAATTGGTAGTGTAAGAGATGTCAAAAGATTGGATGAAGTTTTTAAAGAGTTTACGCCAGATGTAGTATTCCATGCAGCTGCGCATAAACATGTTCCGCTAATGGAATCCTCTCCAGAAGAGGCGATCAAAAATAATTGTGGTGGAACGTATAATGTTGCGAAAAAAGCGGAAGAGTATAAGGCGAAGAACTTTGTATTAATCTCAACAGACAAAGCCGTAAACCCAACAAATATTATGGGCGCAAGTAAACGTGTTGCTGAAATGATTATTCAGTCCTTGTCTAAAAGCAGTAAGACGAAGTTCTCAGCAGTTCGTTTTGGGAATGTTTTAGGAAGTAATGGTTCCGTTATTCCTCTATTTAAAAGACAAATCGAAAATGGTGGACCTGTTACAGTAACACATAAAGACATTATCAGATACTTTATGACAATTCCTGAAGCAGTACAATTAGTTATCCAGTCAGGAGCATTTGCTAAAGGTGGAGAAATTTTTGTACTAGATATGGGAAAACCGGTAAAAATTGTAGAACTAGCAGAAAACATGATTCGTTTATCTGGATTAAAGGTGAATGAAGATATTAAGATTGAATTTACTGGACTTCGTCCAGGAGAAAAGATGTTTGAAGAGTTGCTATTAAAAGATCAACAAAAGAAAACTTCTAACGATAGAATATTTATAGAAGGGATGGAAGAAGTCGATATGGATATTGAAACGTCACTAAAAGATTTACAAAGTGATGTTCAGAGTATTTTCGATTTTATTAGGTGATGGATATGAAAAAATATTTTGGTACAGATGGAATAAGAGGAGTAGCAAATCAATTTTTAACACCAGAACTGGCATTTAAAGTAGGTAGAGTTTTAGGAGCTGAAATTATTGCTGAATCAAGATTAGAGAGACCGTATGTTTACATAGGCAAGGATTCTAGAATTAATAGTCCTATGTTAGAATATTCTACCATTAGTGGACTTTTAGCTAGTGGAGTGGATGTGAAGAGATTACACCTTACACCAACTCCAGCAGTTGCCTATTTGACAAAGAGCACGGAAGCAAGTATGGGAATTATGATTTCAGCTTCACATAATCCTTACTATGATAATGGAATAAAAATCTTTGGAGAGAATGGTTTAAAATTGAGGGATAACGAAGAACTTTTACTTGAAGAAGCTATTGATGGTTTAGATGTAGAAAGAGCGATTAACGAAAACGTCGGTATGGTTCTGAATAGACATGAAAGTATTTACCAATATATTGAAAGTTTATTCTTCAGTGTTGAAGATAGATTTGATGGATTTAAAATTGGTCTAGATTGTGCCAATGGTTCAACCTCTTTAATTGCTAAAAGATTGTTTGCTAGATTAGGTGCTGACGTTATGGTAATTAATAATGAACCAAATGGTGTAAACATAAATGACAACTCTGGTGCTACGAATGTTGCAGGTTTACAAAAATTAGTATTAGAAAAAGAACTTGACTTTGGATTTGCATTTGATGGAGATGGTGACAGAGTAATGGCTGTTGATAACAAAGGTGAAATCGTTGATGGAGATCATATGATTTTGTTGTTCGCTAAATATTATAAATCTTTAGGAAAGTTAAAGAACAATACAGTAGCTACAACTGTTATGAGTAATATGGGATTATTTGCTGCATTAGAAAAAGAAGGAATTAGTGTTAATGTTACAGATGTTGGGGACCGCTATGTTTTAGCCAATATGATTGATCATGATTTGATCATAGGGGGGGAACAGTCTGGTCATATTATTCTTTTGGAAAACAATACATGTGGAGACGGGATGTTAACGGCGTTGCAATTTACACTGTTAATTTCTAAAAGCGGGAAAACATTATCAGAGTTAGCGTGTGAATTGGTTCAATATCCACAACTTCTAGGCAAAGTGAAAGTTTCTGATAAAAATACCGTGATGCATAGTGAAGTTTTACACAATCAAATAGATGAAGCGAATGCTGAGTTGGGATCTGATGGAAGGGTGTTAATTCGTCCGTCGGGAACTGAACCGGTTATTCGAGTTATGGTAGAAGCGAAAAATCAAGAAATTTGTGAAGAGTACTATAATAAGTTTTATAAAATAGTGGAATCACTTAAATAGGAGTTTGTTGATGAATGCAATTATATTAGCAGGTGGAAAGGGAAGTAGAATGAAAGACCAACTTCCAAAAGTCTGCCAAAAATTATTTGGAAAAGAGTTTATCAATTACGTGGTTGATGCACTAAAAACAGCTGGTATTGAAAACATTTACCCAATAGTTGGGTATGAAAAGGACACAGTGTTAAGGGCAATAGATATCAAAAATTATTTTGTTCAAGAAGAGCAGTTAGGTACAGGGCACGCTGTTATGATGGCGGATGCCGCTTTAGCTGGTAAAAAAGGGACAACCTTTGTTATCGCTGGGGATCAGCCTTTAATCACAGCAGAAAGTATAAAAAAAGTAATCGATTTACATCAAAAAAATAATAATGATTTAACAATGTTGACTGCTATTATGGATAATCCTTTCGGTTACGGAAGAATTATCAAAGATGGCGAACAAGTTGTTAAAATCGTCGAGGAAAAAGATGCTACAGAAGTAGAAAAGCTCATCAAGGAAGTAAACATTTCTACAATGTGTTTTGATAACGAAAAGTTATTTAAACACCTAAAGGATATTAAAAATGATAATGTAAAGGGTGAGTATTATCTAACAGACTTAATTGAAATCTTTACTCAAAATGGTTTGAAGATTCAAGCAACTCCTGCAATTACTTCTGAAGAGACGATTGGGATTAATGATAAAGTCGACTTGGCAAAAGCTCAAAAAACACTACAACAAATTATTAATACAAGACATATGTTAAATGGAGTTACGTTGGTAGATCCAGCTAACACATATATAGGTCCAGACGTTGTGATTGGAGCTGGTACAACTATTTATCCAAATTCTACTCTAGAGGGTAAAACTGTAATTGGACAAAATAGTAAAATATTATCCAGTTACATAATGGACTCCATTGTAGGGGATAATACGTCAGTAGGCCCATATGCTCATATTAGAGCAGGTGCTGTTATTGGAGATAATAACAGAATTGGAAACTTCGTAGAAGTGAAAAAAAGTATATTAGGTGATGGTGTAAAAGCCGCTCACCTAACATATATTGGTGACAGTGAAGTGGGAGATAAAGTAAATTTCGGTTGCGGTGTTGTCACTGTGAATTATGATGGAAAGAATAAGTTTAAAACAGTTATTTCAGATGAAGTGTTTATCGGAAGTAATGTAAATTTAATTGCACCAATCACTGTAGGACAGGGTGCAAAAATTGCTGCAGGTAGTACTGTTACAGATGATATTCCTGCGCACTCTTTAGCGATTGCTAGAGATAGACAGACAAATAAAGTAGATTATTACAAAAAATAGGGGGAGAACATGGAGAATAAATTAGCATATAAATTACAAACTGGATTATTAATCATCTATTTAGCCGTATTACCATTATTGTATAGTCAAAATCCGCAAGCGTTCCACAACATCAAATTATACACAATGTACAGTGTAATCGGTGGTATAGCTTTGGTGGCATTGTTCTTTGGGCGACATTTTAGAGAAAAACTTAGATTATCATTTAAAACATTTAAAACAGAAAGAAGAATTATGACAATTATTGTCATATTGATGTTCTTATCATTATTCCAAAATATGATAATGATGCAATTATTCGTTAAAGTTGGATATTTAGGTACTCCTATATTCTTAGGAGCAGGTCCAAACTATTTATCAATTTTCTTTTACTGGGGAGCAATGTTATTGTTTTTAACAGTTGTACCTGTATGGGATTATGTAAAAAAAGATTGGATTAAGTATGCAACAATTGCTGCATTGGTTATTACTGGATTATTAATTGCGTACCAAGTTTTTGTGAATGACTTTGTAGGTGTAGGTAGAAACTATTTGTTTGGGTTTGGTAACTCAAACTATGTACCTGATCCATTTGCGATTGTTGGATTAGCGTTGGTTTTACCTTTCTTATTTAGTGAAAAAATTAAATGGCATGAGATAGCAATCGGAGCATTTTTCTTCTTTATAGTACTATTATCAGTGTCTAGAGCTGCGTATGTTGGTATTGGTGCAGCTGTTTTGTTTACATTGCTGTACTTAATTATTCGTAAAAAAGTAAATTGGAAACGTACAGGATTATTAGTAGGAATCACGCTAGGTGTATTGATTGTCAGTTATTTGATATTAGGAGCAATTGGAGATACTGGATTAGCGAGTGACTTTGATTCACTAAGACGTTTATTATCAGGTGAATCTGATTTGGCTGGAATTTCTAGTTTACGTACAGAACTTTGGGGAGCGACTTTTAATAGAATGAATTCTGACCCTATAATCTGGTTCTTAGGAAATGGTCAAAGTGTATTTATGTGGGTAGTTACTCAAGAAGGTGTGAACTACACATTCTCTAACCTAACTGAATTACAAATCGTTGCTGAAAATGGCGCTAGATTTTTAATTTTGAATGAAGGTGGAGTAGAAACAGTACATGCTATTCAAAATTCTTATATGGTTACGAATGTACATAATATGTATATTGATGTTTTATTCTCAGGTGGAATCTTTGTATTTGTCGGATTTATGTTCTTGTTAGTGAAACAGTTTATTTATGGATTTAAATTAGCGAATGCTGATATAAAAAATGTAGTTATTTTGGCTGCAATGGTATTTATCGTATTTAAATGGATGTTTAACAGTTTAAATGCTGTACACTCTCCATTCGTATTAATGGTGTTTATTATTAACTCTTATAGATATATGGAATTAAAGAAAGAAGCTGAATAATCATGTGTGGTATTGTTGGTTTTATAGGAAATGAAGATTGTAAAAATATACTCTTAAATGGATTAAAAAAGTTAGAATACCGTGGTTATGATTCCAGTGGTATTGCCGTTCGTTCTACTGAAGTACCTGAAAGAATTGAAATCTTTAAAGAGAAAGGTAGAGTAGCGACGATGGAAGCAACTGTTAGGGACATTTATGCAACAACTGGTATTGCACATACTAGATGGGCAACTCATGGCGTTCCAAATAAAGTAAACTCACATCCACAAACATCAGAGTCTAATCGTTTTACCATTGTTCATAATGGAGTTATTGAAAATGATGTTGCTTTAAAAAATGAATATTTAAACGCTACTACATTTGAATCAGATACAGATACGGAAGTAATCGCAAACTTGCTAGAAGTGCTTGCACTGGAGTTGGGTTCGGTGGAACTAGCCATCCAACAACTGTTTAAAGTGGTTAAAGGTTCATTTGCGATTGTATTTATAGATAATCAATCAGATAAACTATATGGAATTAAAAACATGTCTCCCTTATTAATTGGTAAGGGGCATGGGTTTAACATGTTTGGTTCAGACGTGTCTTGTATGCTACAAAAAACAAATGAATTTTATGAGTTTCAGGATCGTGAGTACGCAGTACTAACAGATAATGATATCTTTATATATGATGAGGAAGGTAACAAGGTTACAAGAGCTTCCTTTATCTCGAAAGTGAACTTAGAAGATACGGAACTTGGAAGTTATTCACACTATATGTTGAAAGAAATCGAGGAGCAGTCTTCGGTAATTAGACGTATTTTGTCGAATTATTATAATGGTACAGAAATATCAGATGAATTGATTTTGTTAATGAAAGAATCAGACCGAATTAATATAGTGGCTGCAGGTACTAGTTATCACGCTGGATTAGTAGCAAAAGGGATTTTTGAAGAGGTTTTAAAAACTCCTGTTGATGTTCATATTGCCAGTGAGTTTGTTTATAATAATGTTTTGTTAACAAAAAAACCATTTTTCCTATTTTTAACACAATCTGGTGAGACGGCCGATTCAAGAGCTGCGTTACAAAAGATTAAAAAGATGGGTTATGCTGCTTTAACTATTACTAATGTTGAAGGTTCAACATTAAGTAGAGAAGCAGATCATACTTTGTTGGTGTATGCAGGACCAGAAATAGCGGTTGCTTCAACAAAAGCGTACACTGCACAGATAGCAGTTTGTGCTATATTAGCCAGTAAAGTAAATCCAGACTACCAAGTGGATTTACGTAAGGAGTTATCTTTAACAGCCTCTGTTATTGATGATATTGTATCTATTAAAGATAGAATGGAAGTATATGCACAAGATTATTTACGAACTACCAGAAACTGTTTTTATATCGGTAGAGGAATGGACTATTATGTAGCATTAGAAGCTGCCTTAAAATTAAAAGAAATTAGTTATATTCAGACAGAAGGTTTTGCAGCAGGTGAGTTAAAACATGGAACCATCGCTTTAATTGAAGAGGGGATTCCTGTAGTTAGTGTTATTTCTCAAGCTGGAACTGCATTAAATACTAGAGGGAATATCAAAGAAGTTGAATCAAGAGGTGCGAACACTCTTACAATAGCATTTGAAAGTTTATCTGAACCAGAAGACGAAATTGTATTAAGAGATGTTCATCCATTGTTAGCTCCTTTAGTTACAGTTATTCCTACACAATATTTATCCTATTACGCTGCACTTGATCGTGGTTTAGATATTGATAAACCTAGGAACTTAGCAAAAAGCGTAACGGTAGAATAAGAATAAGGGCGAAAGCTCTTATTTTTTTGTTCATAACTTTTGAATATCTCTGTAAGGGCTTTATTTTGTTCTTGCGATGTCACAGTATGTGCTATATAATAAAAAAGAAGATGTCACAGTATGTGACTACACAAGGAGTAAAAGATGAGAACGATACAACATTTAAATTTTAATTGGTATTTTGCTGATTATGATGAAAAACTATTAAAAACGAATGCAGGAATGGATTTGGTGAATATACCGCATAATGTCCACGATTTTCCTCTAAATAATTTTGATGAGAGAGAATATCAAAAAATTACTCTTTATAAAAAGAGAGTTAAACTGGAATCTACAAAAAGAGCGCTTTTACATTTTGAAGGTGTAATGGCTTATGCAGAAGTGTATGTCAATGGAGTATTAATCACTAGCCATAAAGGCGGGTACACTCCATTTTTAGTGGATGTAACTGCTTTTGGGCCTGAGTTTGAGTTGATGGTAAAAGTAGACTCACATGAAAGAGAAGATATTCCTCCATTTGGATATGTTATTGATTACTTAACATATGGTGGAATTTACAGAGAAGTATATATTGAGTACGTAGAAGAAACTTATATTGAGAATGCCTTTGTTACTACTAAAGTTGATGGTTCTTTTAACATAAGGTTGTTCGTAAAAAACGCGGATGGAAACGAACCTATTGAGGTTTCTTTCACAAACAAAGAAACACAGAAGTTTTACTACTCTGAAATGCAAAAAAAAGGTGTTGAGTTAGAGCAAATCATTGACATAAAAGGAAAGATAAAAAATCCAAAACTTTGGGATATAAACTCACCTGATTTATATGAAATTTTAATTAAAATAGGTAAGGATGAGTTTAATACTAGAGTTGGATTTAGAGAGTTTAAGTTTACTGAAAGAGGATTTTTCCTTAATGGAAAACATATCAAATTAGTGGGATTAAACAGACATCAATCATTTCCTTATGTTGGCTATGCAATGCCGAAAAGAGCGCAGGTAAAAGATGCTCATATTTTAAAATATGAACTAGGATGTAATGTTGTTAGAAGTAGTCACTATCCCCCTAGTAAACATTTCCTAGATGCTTGTGATGAAATTGGATTGTTAGTATTTAACGAGATTCCAGGATGGCAACATATCGGAGATTCTGAATGGAAAAAAGTAGCCGTTAGAAATGTTGAGGAAATGATCAATAGAGATTATAACCATGCTTCAATCTTCATTTGGGGTGTACGTATAAACGAGTCTAGTGATGATGAAGCATTTTATACTGAAACAAATAGAGTAGCGAGAGAGATAGATCAGTCTCGTCCTACAGGTGGAGTTCGTTTTATTCATAAAAGTCAATTTTTAGAAGATGTTTATACGACAAACGACTTTACACATAGAGGAAACAATGCAGGTATTACTAAACCAAAAGTGATCTCAGGAGTAAAAGCTCCTCATTTAGTTACGGAATACAACGGACACATGTTCCCTACCAAAAAATATGATGATGAACTACATCGTATTGAACACGTGCATAGACATATAAAAGTACAAGATGACTCATTTAAATATAAAGAAAACGCAGGTGCAATTGGATGGTGTATGTTTGATTATAATACTCACAAAGATTTTGGAGCAGGTGATAAAATTTGTTATCACGGAGTAATGGATATTTTTAGAATTAAAAAACCAGCTGCGGATGTATATGCAACATTCGGAGACGTACCTGTATTGACAATTTGTTCTAGTTTAAATCAGGGAGAGTATCCAGCGAGTGAAGTTCCTTTAACAACAGTATTAACAAACTGTGACTATGTGAAGTTTTATAAAAATGATTTATTTATAGGAGATTTTTATCCCGACAAAAAGTCGTATCCACACATTCCGTTTCCTCCAGTGATTATAACTGATCTAGTTGGATCACATTTAGAAAAAAATGAAAGATTTAACAAAGGAAATTCTAGAAGAATCAAAAATGCCTTAAATGCTGCGGTGAAGTACGGTCAACCAAATATTCCATTAAAAAATAAATTAGAAATCTTATGGGTGATGATGACAGAAAAACTAACAAGAGAGGAATTATATCATTTAGGTGGTACATATATTGGTAACTGGGGAAAAGAGTCAGTTTCATTTAAGTTCGAAGGAATCAAAGATGGAGAAACTGTTAAAACCGTAAAGAAGGCTCCATTGTTTAAACCCACGATGAAAGTGGAAATTGATGATAAAGAGTTAGAAATTGGAAGTACGTATGATACCACAAGAGTTATTATCTCATCAGTGGACGAAAATGATAATGTTACGGACTATTCGTTTGATAATATCTCTTTAAGTATTGAGAACGGAGAAATTATTGGGCCTAAAGAAATTAGTTTTATAGGTGGAAGCGTTGGGTTCTGGGTTAAAACTACTCACCCAGGTACTATGAAGATTGGCGTCAATGGACATCACCTAGGGAAACAGGAAATCGAAGTGATTGTAAAATGATTTTAGAAAACAAACAACGAATAATTGAAACTGCAATTTCTGTATTCAAAAACAAGGGTATAAATGCAACGACAATGTCAGATGTGGCGAGAGAAGTAAATTATGATCGTCGCACTTTGTATCGATATTTTGCGAATAAGGATGAACTGGTTTTAGAAGTTGTGGTACATATACTAAAAGAATGGAATGTATATCAACAAAGAATCTTTGCGAAACTCAATGGAACAGGGTTAGAAATATTCACAGGGTTCTACCAGCAGATTATTAAACAGCAAGAACGCATTGATTTAATAGTTTTAGTAACAGAATTCGATATGGTATTTGATCTTGATGAGTTTTTATCAAAAATTGAAAAAACTAATTTGGTAGATCGTTATTATGTTGAAGCAATAGTACCTCACTCTATTTTAAGAAGCATTTTAACTAAGGGGATAAAAGATGGTTCCATTAGAGAGTTGGATGTTGAATCCGTAATACCAGTTTTCCATAATGTGTTATGGAGTATTATGCAAAAAGCTTCATTTAGTAATAGAAGTATCAACGAAGTATTAAAAATAGATTTTTTAGATATAATAAATAAACAGTTAGACATCTATGTCGAGTATTTGAGAGGTTAAATATGATTAATTATAAAGAATTTGGATTAACGAATCCGCTGAAGTATTTTTCTCCAGGAAGAGTAAATTTAATCGGAGAGCACATTGATTATCACGGAGGAAAAGTATTTCCAACTGGAATTACACTTGGAACATACGCCTACGTCGAAAAAAGAGAAGACAATGTATTCCGGTTCCAATCGTCTAACTTCAAAGAGCTAGGTGCTATAGAAGTGACATTAGAAGATTTAACGTATAAAGCAAAAAATGACTGGGCAAATTATTTAATAGGAATGATCGATTTATTAATCCAAAAAGGGCATACAATTAATCATGGTTTAGATATTGTGATTTCAGGTACATTACCAAATGGTGCAGGATTGTCGTCAAGTGCATCAATTGAAGTTTTAATGGGTGTGATTTTAATAGACATTTTTCGATTAGATATTAAAATGTTCGACCTGGTACAATATGCGCAAAAAGTTGAAAATAACTTTATTGGTGTAAACTGCGGGATTATGGATCAGTTTGCGGTTGGTATGAGCCAAAAAGATACAGCAATTTTATTAGATACAAATAACTTAGACTATCAACATGTACCTCTAAGACTAGGTGATTATGTATTAGTTATTGCGAACACGAACAAAAGAAGAACTCTGGCAGATTCAAAATATAATCAAAGAGTTGGAGAATGTAAAGTTGCATTAAATTTAATCCAGGCTCATTACAACATTCAAAACTTATGTGAGTTAGAGAGTGTGGATTTACCAAAACTAAGAGAAATTATTCAAGATGCCATGACGTACAATAGAGTAGAACATGCCGTCCAAGAAAACGAAAGAACGAATGCTTCAGTAGAGGCCTTACAACAAGATGATTTAATCACATTCGGTAAATATATGAATGAGTCACACAACTCATTAAGAGACAAGTATGAAGTTTCTTGTAAGGAGTTAGATGTACTTGTAGATGCATTTAGAAAAAATAAGGCGATTGGAGCAAGAATGACTGGTGCAGGGTTTGGTGGATGTGCCATTGCATTAATTCATAAAGATGATTTAAAGGAAGCACTGGAAAACGTACAAAAAATCTATGTAGATGAAGTAGGTTATGAAACATCATTCTATGAAACGTCTACTCAAAATGGAGCTGGTCGAATTGAATAAAGAAATTAAAGAATTAGTTTTATATGGAATTCAAACAGAATTATGTGATGCATCAGATTTCCATTATGTAGTAAACCGAATTTTAGAATTATTTGGACTAGTAGAATTTGAAGACGTCGCCACAGAAGAAATCGATTCTAGTGGAGTTGTTAAGTATGTAGTTCCTCTTTTAAACAAGGCTGTAGAAGAAGGTATTATTGAAGACACAATTTCTGCAAAAGACCAGTTTGAGTCCAGGATTATGGATACATTTTTACCGCGTCCATCAATGGTAACAAAAGAATTTAAGGATAGATATGCAAAGGACATAACAAAAGCAACAAATTATTTATATAATTTGTCTTTGAAAAGTAACTACATAAAACTAGATCGAGTATCTAAAAATATATTGTGGAAATCTCCATCGAAGTATGGAGATATCGACATGACTATTAATGTGTCAAAACCAGAAAAGACAGTAGAAGAAATAAAAAAAGCAAGACTAGAAACGAGTAAATATCCAAAGTGTCCTTTATGTCTTGAAAATGTTGGGTTTTCAGGAACGGACGCAAAACCTAGTAGGCATAATTTACGTTCTGTACCAGTTGAGTTAAATGGAGAGGAATTTTATTTGCAGTATTCTCCATACGTTTACTACAACGAACATAGTATCGTATTTAAGAAAGAACACGAACCTATGGTTATTGGTGGAGGAACATTTAAACGTCTACTAGACTTTGTAGATCAATTTCCACACTATTTCCTAGGAAGTAATGCGGATTTACCTATTGTAGGCGGATCGATTCTTTCTCATGAACACTATCAAGGTGGAAACTACGAGTTCCCCCTTCAAAGAGCTAAGGTTGTCTTTGAAGAAGAATTTGAAGGTGTTACCATAAGAAGACTATATTGGCCTTTGACTGTCATTCAAGTTGAAGGGGAAAAAAATAAAGTTATTGAGGTAGCTACCAAAGTTAGTGATTTGTGGAAAACATATTCAGATGAGGATGCTGATATTTTAGCCAAAACAGATGTTTCTCACAATACAGTAACACCAATTGCTAGAATGAAGGATGGTTTGTTCCAAATTGATTTAGCACTTAGAAACAATCGTACAAGCGACGAATACCCAGAAGGGATTTTCCATTCACATCCAAGACATCATCACATTAAAAGAGAAAATCTCGGATTGATAGAAGTCATGGGGTTAAGCGTTTTACCAGCCCGTTTGGTTTCTGAGTTAGAAACTGTTAAAGAATATCTAAGAGGGAATGATGTGGAGCTAGGATTGCATTCTGATTGGGCAAAGACATTGGAAATTAAAGATAATTTAGACCAATATATTTTAAATGAAGTATCCAATAAATTCGTAAACTGTTTAGAAAATGGTGGCGTGTTTAAGAATACTCCTGAAGGGGATTCACACTTTATGAGGTTTATCGAGGTGTTAAAAAATGTCTAATATAGAAACGATTAAGATTGAAACCAAACTTGTGAGAGCTACATTTTTGAATTATGGAGCAACTGTTCAGTCATTTGAAGTAGTAGAGGAGGGGATATATGTTAATAAGATATTGTCGTTTGATAAAGAGGATTATATTGAAAATGGAATGTATCCCGGTGCTATTTGTGGGCCTACAGCTGGAAGAATTAGTCAAGGTCAATATGATTTAAATGGTACTGTCCAGTTATCTAAAAACGCTGGCGATCACCATTTGCACGGTGGATTAGATTCCTATGCGAGAAAGTTTTTTGATTATAAAGTTAGTGATGATTCTGTAGTGTTTTCCTATACTACTAACAATCAAGAATATCCAGGTGAGCAAAAAATCAAGATTACATATAAAGTAAGTGGTACTTCATTACACATCACATTTGAAGCTGACACGGACACAGACATCCCAATGAATTTAACAAGTCATATTTATTTTACAGGATTTGAAAATGAGATTGTATTTTCGAACAAAATGAAATTACAGTCAACAAAAAGAATAGAATTAGATAATCAAGCACCTGTTAGAGTTATTGAAGATTCCACTTATAGGGAGATGAGTCAAGTTCAAGAATTGGATGACCCATTTATTTTAGATGAAGGTTTGATAGTATATGAGTCTGAAACAAAAAGATTAACAGTAACAACAGATTATGATTGTGTGGTAATCTACACACAAAATTACGCTTCGCCAAATGTAGAAGGAATAAACAAGGCAATTTGCTTTGAAACGCAAAAATGGGCAAATGGAATTAACATTGATGGCTATGATGCTGTTTTAAGAGCAGGAGAACATTATAAATATCAAACTATATACAAATTCACAAATAAATAAAACAAGAGGAGATATCAATGAATAAAAAAACAGCTACGTTTTTTGGTTTAGGTGCATTCGGTAAGGACTTAATGTACGCGATGAGTACAGTGCTAAGTTTTTATTTGATTGACTTAGTAGGTATGAATCCTGGATGGATTGGCGCTATGTTTATGGTAGTGCGTATCTGGGATGCAATTAATGACCCAATTATGGGTACAGTTGTACAAAACACAAAATCAAGATTTGGTAAATTTAGACCTTGGATATTAATTGGTTCCTTGATTAATGCGGTAATATTAATCTTTATGTATTGGAGTCCAGGGTTTGATCCTAAAACAGTAGGGGCTTTTGTTTGGGTAACAGTGTTCTATACATTATGGGGTATGAGTTATACTCTAATGGACATACCATTTTGGAGTATGTTACCTACATTTAGTAAAGATCAAAGACTAAGGGAAAAATATACTTCAGTTGCTCGAATCTGTGCACAATTAGGATTTGCGGTGGTATCCGCTGGTAGTTTAATCTTTGCCTCTATTTTAGGTGGCGGAGATACAGATGAACATAAAATTAAAGGGTATTTAATTTTTGCTGTTTTTGTCAGTATTATTTTTGCTGTTACACAAACACTAGTATTCTTCTTTGTGAAAGAAGAACATACATCTACGAATGAGGACCATATGACATTAAAAGAAATGTTCCAACATTTAAAGGATAATGATCAATTAATGGTTATCGCATTGGTGGTTGTTATTTATAATGTTGTATTATATATTACTTCGACAGTAGCGATTTACTTTTTAAGATATGATATTGGAACTGTGAATATCTTTGGAGCATCGATGGGATATGAAACCTTTAATCTAGTGTTTCAAGCCGTAGGGTTCTTGCTACAGATTATTGCTATGGGGGTGTATCCAATATTCGCTAAAAGAATGCAAAGAGCGAATATTTTCGAATTAGGTATTTGGTTCTCGATTTTAGGATTCGCTGGATTATTCGTTAATGCATTTATATTAGGAAACATCATTTGGCTTTTAATGGTATCAACAGGTTTTGTATTTTTCGGATTAGGAATTCTTTTAATAGCACAGACTGCGTTATTAGCTGATACCGTTGACTATGGTGAGTGGAAAAATGGTAAACGTAGTGAAAGTGCAGTATTTGGAATTCAAACGTTTATTGTTAAAATGGCGACTGGTTTATCCATGGGTATCGTAGGAGCAGGTTTAGCAATTATTGGATTTAATGGAGACTTAGAAGTGCAAAACACTACAACAATTACAGGAATTCGATTAATGATGTTTATTCTTCCGATCATAGGTATGTTTATTGCCTTATACATATTTAAAAATAAACACAATCTAGATGAAGGTCATTATGCCGAAATCATTAAAGAGTTAGAAGAAAGAAGGCAATTATAGTGAGATGTCCAATCTGTGGAAAGGATAATAACTGTGCAATAAGTCATGGAAAAGATCCAAAAGAATGCTGGTGTCATAATGTTGAGTTTCCTAAGAAGAAGTTCGGATATACTAGTTGTATCTGTATTGATTGTGTAAATAAACTATTAAAGGAAGAAAAAGAAAATCAAAAAAAATAACACTTCGAAAGAAGTGTTTTTTTATCTAAGAAGTGTTTTGTTTTGAAATGCTGTTTCGGTAATAATTTTTGTTAACTGTTTTGGAGTTTCTTTTTTGCCATTAGAAATCCATTTAAATAAAACAGACTGTATTACACCTGAAAGGATAACGGTAGAGTATTCTAACTCCTGTTCGGACAACTCTAAAACTTTGTATTCTTTTAGAATGATATCAATGTAAGTCGTAAACATCTTATTTAGTAGGTTTCCTCTGTTTGCTTTTAATAGTACAGTGAGTATTGTACTATCATCTTCCCAATATGAAAACACCGGAATGAATAACTTTGTAGACAACTCCAATGATGTGTCTGCTTCAAATATATAGGTGTAAAACTTCTCGAATTCCTTCTGTAGACGTTCTTCTAATATATCGTCTAAGGTATCATAGTTTCTATAAAAAGTAGATCTACCAACTCCAGCTGTTTCTATCAACTCAGTAATAGTAATTTGGTTGTATTTCTTTTTAGAGAGTAAGCGTACTAAAGCTTCATATATACATTCTTTGGAACGTCGTGCTCTTAGATCCTCGTTTTTACGATACATAGGTTCCCTCCTTGTTTCTTAATTTAGTAAATATTTGTCATATTTACGTGACAATTGTATCATAAAGATGTGAGTGAAACAAATGTCTCATAAGGAGGTGTTTAGATGTTACGAAGTTTCATAAGAATGTTGAAAAGAAGAAAACTAGTATTGTTCTTGTCTGCGATTATTTTATTATTAGGAATTTATAGTTATGTAACAATGCCAAAACAGGAGATGCCTGACTTAGTTGTTCCATTAACTGTTGTTGAAGTTATTGCTCCTGGAGTGAGTGCAGATGAAATGGTTGAGTTGACGGAACCAATAAATAATGTGTTTGATGAATATAAAGAAGTAGAATATGTTCAGTCTGTCGTCTTAGACAATGTTATGATTGCTCAAGTATATTACGATTTTAGTACAAGAGATACCAAAGAGGTTACTTCTAGGATTGAAGAAGACGTGCTACGTTTAGATTTAGGAGATAGAATTACCAATATTTCATTCAGAACGGATTTTAACATACCCCATGTTGTATATGCTTTTAGTGGTGCAGAACATAGGTATCTGGTTCAAGAAGCCGAACTTCTGAGAGAGGAAATATTAAGATTAGATAATGTAAACAGCGTGAGTATGGATAATCCTATTGTAGATTACGTAGATGTGTTAGTACCCAACCAAAGTTTGGCTTTTGTGTCAATTGTGGATGTGTATGGGATATTATATGCAAATTCTCAGTCAATCCCATTGGGTTCAATAAATGAGATACCGGTTACTATCGATTCAGCGTTTGATGAAGTCTCTGATATTGAAAATTTAGTAATCGGTTCTAGGGTAAGTCCTGAAACAGGGGAAGTTATTCCTATATACTTAAAAAGCGTATCTAGTATTGAGTTACGTCAAATGGAAGGTAAAAAGTACTTTTACAATGGGGATGAAGCGGTTTTCTTAACTGTATTGTTTGATGAGGATATCGATCACTCCATCGTTGGGAAAGAGTTAAAACAAATTGTAGAAGAATTTGAATCAACTGCCGAGATTACAGAGATGAATTTTGGACCCGATTATGTTGATTATCAAATTGGACAAGCGATGTCATCGTTATTAATATGTATCTTGATAGTTATGGTTGTTGTATTAATAGGTTTGGGTTTAAGAAACTCTATTGCAATTGCGATCATTATACCGATAATTGTTTTTGGGACTATCTTTACAATTGACTTATTAGGGTACAAATTAGAGAGAGTAAGTATTGCAGGTATTATAATATCAATAGGTATTTTAGTGGATAACTCTATTGTGGTATCTGATGCAATTCAATATAACTTGGACAGTGGAAAGAAAGTGTTCACATCAGCAATCATGGCAGTGAGGGATAACTCAGTGGCTATTTTGGCTAGTACATTGACAACAATGGCTGCGTTCATCCCATTGATATTGTTACCGGGTTTAGCAGGACAAATGGCAAAATCTTTACCAATTACAGTAATGATTGCGATTGGTTTATCCTATATTTTTTCAGTTACAGTAACACCAGTGTTAGCGACCTATCTATTTAAAAAAAGAAAAAGGAGAACAAGAAGAAGTACAGTATATTGGATTGGTTCAGCATACCAGTATCCAAAGCAAATTGTATATTTAAGTTTTATGATGTTTTTTGTCGCCCTCTTCTTTGTCGTTAAGATGCAACCAATCGATATATTCCCTGCAGATGAAAAAACAGAATTTTATATTAATTACAGATCACAAGATACATCACTTGAAGCAACCTCTGAGCTTGCACAAGAAATCGCTAACGTTTTGGATAATGAAGAATCGATAGAAGATTATTATTATTCGGTGGGTGGTGGATTGCCTGCTTTCTCTGGCACAACAACTTCTGTTAACGAGGTGAACAATGAAGGAAGATTCTTTGTGAAGAGTGATGTTTCCTTTGATGAAGTAGAGGAATTAGTGGATTCCTTATCTAAAACATTTAAGTTTGAAAACGCTGAAGTTGAAGTTAGACAAATAGAGTTAGGAATGTCATCTGCTCCAATTGAATTAAGTGTTACGAGTCCTGACCTAGAATATCTGCTGGCTGTTTCTACTCAGCTAGATTCAGTGTTAAAGAATCATGAGGAAGTAGAATCTTACAGTATTAGAGAAACCCAGTATTACGATAAATATACATTTGAAGTAAATAGAGGGGTGTTAACTTCACTGGGGGCTACTTTAATTGAATTACAAAACTTTATCTATGTAAACCTGAATGGTCTGAGTATTCCTGCGTTCTATATGAATGACGAGTTGGTAAATATTTATGTGCACTCTGATGTTACAGATATAGAACAATTATTAGAGTTGGAATTTAAAGGATCTCCCTTATCAGCTTTACTAAATTACTCAGAAGAAGAAGCTGCAGAAACTATTTATATGCAAAATAATGAGCATCAACTGTATGTAAAGATTACACCCAATATCATGCAAACACTTCGTCTAGAAAATGACATTATTGATTATTTAAACCTTTATGATGTGACAGTAAGTAGAGAAGGAGATTCTAAGCTAGTTGGTACATTGTTTGGTGACTTAGGAACAGCGCTGTTATTGGTTGTAGTATTAATTTATCTAATACTGTTTATTCAGTTTAATTCCTTCTTGCAACCATTTATAGTGTTCCTGACTATTCCACTTTCTTTAGTAGGTTCTTTCGCAATGATGATTGCGTTTGATACACCTATATCTTTAATGGCGATGTTGGGAATAATTAGTTTAATTGGTGTAGTTGTAAACACAGGAATATTATTGGTTGAATACATAAATAAGGCGGTAAAAAAAGGTCTTTCAGTTCAAGAGGCTTGTGTGCAGGCAGTTCAGAGAAGGTTTAGAGCCATTGTGTTAGCATCAACCACAACAGTATTAGGATTGTTGCCTATGATGATTAATGGTGGGGAGTTTTTCAGTCCATTAGCAATAGTATTCATTGGGGGAATCATCTCTTCTATGGTGTTAACAATCTTTGTTGTTCCAAGCTTTTATATATTACTTAGAAAGAGCACTTAGTGCTCTTTTTTTAGTAAAATGAACCCGTAGGTAGAAATATACTGTTGGGTGATATTATGTTCTTTTTATTAGTATTTGCGATACAGCAATTAATAGATTTAGTAGATGCAGATGAATACTTTGAAACGTGGGAAGATCTAACGATAGTAGAAGAATTTGGTTCACTAGAGAACCAGGTTGAAATTTATGATGTCTGTAAGACAGAAAATGGATATTACTTTGTCGGTGGCGCAGTTCGTTACGGTAATCAAGGGGGAATGGATGCAATTATCTTTTATTTTGAAGATGAAATAGAATGGTATAAAACGTACGGTGGAACAAGAGATGATGCCTTCCTTGGCTGTTATTATAGTGACCATCTGTATGTATCAGGATATTCGTACAGTGCGGATTTTGTAGGAAAGACTAACAACTTTAAAACTGGCTTTTATATGGAGTTAGATGAGCAAGGGAACGAGATTAGTACTACTGTTCTTCCTTTTTCTTTGGATGTGATGCCTACTGTTATTTGGAAAGATAAATCAGTCCGAGTAGCGGGATATCTGGATAATTTTGGAAATACAGATATCTTCATTTATGAGAATGAGTTGAAAATCTATTCCTATTCGGGGCAAGATAGAATTTTCAGGAAAGAAGGAGATGTATTTCTAGGATCTACTACAAGTAAAGAACTAGGTGCAGTCAACAGGAATCTTTTAGAGTGGACTCCAGACTCCTATGAAGTAACACCTACTGTAAAAGATCAATCATATTGGTACTTTAAACAACTAGAGGAGGAATTATCCTTACAAGGTGAAATCTATGCAGATGATATTGTAATAACTAAAGAAGAATATACATACACAGTTACAATGGACTTTCCAGAGTTAACGTGTCAGAAAAAAGAACGAGTATATTATGAAGGGACGATTTATGAATATTGCTCTACAGAGTTTAAAGGCAATACGTACTTATTTGATTGCGTAGAGGTTTATGACTACCAAAATAATATTTTCAAAGATACATACTATGAATCCTTCACTCTGTTATTTTCTGGAAGCGGACTACTCAACGGTGAAGTAGTGGAGAGTGGTTCTGAGCTTGGTATTGGTACCTATACGTTTGAGTCCTTGGTTGGATCGTTTTATTTCGAAGTACAAGAAAATAGGACGGATTTTATTTATACTACTCAGGAGAATAGACTGACACCTAAAAGAGAATCTGATCAAGTGAATAGAAAACTGGTTTACTTGCCACTAATTATTTTAGGAAATTGGTTGTATAAGAAGTATAGATAATGATTTTCCCCATATTCATTATGCTATAATGAATATGAGGTAATGATTATGACAAACTTATTTACAAAAACTTCATACTCGTTTTTAAAAAGCAACATTAGAATTGAGCAACTTGTAGATCAAGCAGTGCTAATGGGTTATGAATCTTTAGGGATTGCAGATGACAATATGCACGGTGCTTTCAAGTTTTATAACACGTGTATCGAAAAGGGAATCAAACCGATAATCGGTTTGGATATCTCTATCTCAAATACACCATTTTTGTTGTATGCGAAAAACGAAAAAGGGTATAAAGAACTACTAAAAATTTCTTCTAAAAAAGAACTGACAGGAGAAGTAAAATATGCTGATGTAGTTGGAGATGACCTTTTATTTGTTTTACGAGGTGATTATTTAGAGTACAACGTTGATTTCATCCAGAACTATGATTATGTTTTTGGAGTTGAAGTAGATGATTTAGACTTAGAACTAAACTTTGCGCCAAAGGTCGTAGAAAAGGCAATTGCATTGGAAAAGGACTTTATTATCATTTCTAAAACACTGTACTTAGAGTCAAAAGATTATAAGTACGTACAAGCATTGGAAGCAATACAAAATGGTACGGAGTTATCACTAGATTCTTATTCTGTAGGGGCACACTACCTTCACAAAGAAGAAGAGTTAAAAAAATTATACAGTGAATATAAAGGAATATTAGAAACTACTTCAGATGTTACAAAACGTTTGAATGTTTCTATTACCTATGGTGAATATCAATTGCCTAAATATCCCAACGAACATGGTTCGAAAGAATATTTATTAGCATTATGTAAAAGAGGTTTAGAAAAGAGACTTGCAAGCTCTAAAGGCAAGCAAAAAAGGCAAAAAATTTATATCAAGAGGTTATTAGATGAAGTAGCAATTATTGATGAAATGGGATTTAATGATTACTTTCTAATCGTCTGGGATTTTGTGAATTATGCAAAAAGACAAGACATATTTGTCGGACCTGGTAGGGGTTCTGCAGCTGGATCATTGGTATCTTATTGTTTGGGAATAACAAACACAGACCCGATTGAATATGATTTATTATTTGAACGTTTTTTAAATCCAGCAAGGGTGACAATGCCGGATATAGATATGGATTTTCCAGACAACAAAAGAGATATGATTATCGATTATGTGTCTGAAAAGTACTCTAAGGATAATGTATCTAGTATCGTTACGTTTGGTACTTTTGCTGGAAGAAGCGCTATTAGAGATGTTGCAAAAATATTAAATCTAAGAGATGAATATTTGGACGAAGTATTAAAACATATTCCAATTAATGCATCTAATTTAAATAAACTTTCTCAGGGAAAAGAGTTATTGAATTTGAGGAAAAATTTTAGGGAAATTAATCAATTATTAGATTATGCTGCACAAATAGAAGGTCTACCTAGACATACATCTACCCATGCAGCAGGAATTATCATTACAGAGCAACCTATGGTAGAATACACGGCTTTACAAAAGGGACTTGGTAATATTGTACAGTCTCAATATGAGGCAAAGGACTTAGAAAAAATTGGATTATTAAAAATCGATTTCTTAGGTCTAACCAATCTGAAGTTATTAAAGAATACCGTAGACTTAGTCGAAAAATTTGAAGATAAAAAAATCAATTTATATGACTTAAAATTCGATGACGAAGAGGTCTTTGAATTGCTTAGTAAAGGGGACACCGATGGGGTATTCCAATTAGAATCAAGAGGAGTACGCGATGTATTAAGGAAACTGAAAGTAAAAGATTTTGAGGACGTGATTGCTACATTGGCATTGTATCGTCCTGGTCCGATGGATAATATTCCTGAGTATATTAAAAGAAAACACTCAGGAGTTGTAGAATATGTACATCCAGATTTAGAACCCATCTTAAAGAGTACATATGGAATCATTGTATATCAAGAACAAATTATTCGAATTGCTAATCAGTTTGCTGGATATAGTTTAGCTGAAGCAGATTTATTAAGAAGAGCGGTAAGTAAAAAAGATCATAAACTATTAGAGGAAGAACGTTTACGATTTATTCAAAAGTGTGAGGAGCAAAACCATTCAAAAGATATTGCAAATCAAATATATGATTACATTGTGAAGTTTGCAAATTATGGTTTCAACCGTTCGCATTCGGTAGCTTATGCTATGGTTGCGTATCAATGCGCTTATATGAAAGTGAAGTATCCGAAGTATTATCTTGCAGTATTATTATCTCAATCTGTTGGTAGTGAACGTTCTACTGAAAAGTATATTAGAGAGTGTAGAAAACTAGGAATTGGTGTAGAAACACCATCTATAAATTATAGTTTTAATACTTACTCTATTAACAAGAATAGTGTTCAGTTACCGTTTTTAAGTATTAAAAATCTTGGTCATTCTACTGCAAAAAAACTAATTGAAGAACGTAGCAAAGGTGATTTTGTAAGTTACTTAGATTTTGTGTTCCGTACAAAAGGTATTTTAAATCAAGGTTTAGTAGAAAAATTAATCAATGCATCTGCGCTAGATGAGTTTAACTTGCCAAAAAAAGTAATGGTAGAAAAATATGAAGATGCATTAAAATTTATGGAATATGGCCAATTGATTGATGATATCGAGTTTGATTATGGAACATTGGAAGAGTATCAACTTGATGAATTAATCGATAAAGAACGGCTTGCTCTAGGTATTAATATACAGTTTAATTTTATGAGAAAGTATCAAGAGACTATTATTAAAAACAAACTGGATTCTTTGGCGGATTTGGATCACAGTAATGTTGTCAAGTTTATCGCTAGAATTAACAAGGTAAAAGTAATCACTACTAAGAATGGTAATGAAATGGCATTTGTCACAATTGAGGATGACACAAGGGTTGTTGATAGCGTTATCTTCCCACAGGATTATAGCCTATATGATAAAATATTAGAGAGAGGTAACGTTTGTCTGTTCCAAGCAAAAATGGAACAAAATAGAGATAGGAATAGCCTCATTATAAACAAGGTAGGAATAATGAAATGAAAAGAATAGGAGTCTTAACTTCTGGTGGTGACTCACCAGGAATGAATGCTGCAATTCGTAGTGTCACAAGAGCTGCGATTCAAGCAGGTCATGAAGTTTATGGGATTTATTATGGTTATAGAGGAATCATAGAGCGACAAATTGAAAAGTTTGACCGCTTTAGTGTGTCTGAAAAAATCAGTAGAGGTGGTACGTTTTTAAGGAGTGCTCGCTTTCCTCAATTTAAAGACCCCGAAGTAAGACAACAGGCAAAAGAGATTTTAGAAGATTTAGGCATTGAGTACTTAGTAGTTATTGGTGGAGACGGTTCCTTTACAGGAGCGAAGTTATTATCTGATATTGGAATTAAATGTATTGGGATCCCTGGTACTATTGATAATGATTTAAACTACACTGATTTTACATTAGGTTTTGATACAGCTGTTAACACAGTTATTGATGCAATTGATAAATTAAGAGATACTTCTGCATCGCATCAGAGATGTAATTTAGTAGAAGTAATGGGTAGATATTGTGGTGATATTGCTATTCATGCAGCTATCGCGACAGGAGCAAAATACTTAATTACACCTGAAACAGGGTTTGACAAGCAACATCTAATGGATGACTTGAAAGTTCAAAGTGAACAGGGAATTAGATATTCAATTGTTGTAGTTACAGAAAACATGATGGAAACAGCAGAAATGGCAAAAGAGATTCAAAATTCAACAGGCATTGAAACTAGAGCGACTATTTTAGGGCATGTGCAGAGAGGTGGTTCACCAACTGCTTATGACCGTAAATTAGGTATTGAATTAGGGAAAAGAGCTGTAGAGTTAATTGATGCTGACAAAGCAGCTAGATGTGTAGGTATCGATGGTGTGGACATTATCGATATGGATATCACAGAAGCACTAGCTTTACCAGCAAAAGATAAGTCGAAATTGATAGAAGCATTTATCGCAACAAAATAAGGGGATAATTATGATTAATAAAAAGACAAAAGTCATTTGCACCGTAGGTCCAGCCTCAGAATCAATTGAAATGTTACAAGCCATGGCTGATGCAGGTATGAATGTAGCGAGGTTGAACTTCTCACATGGAGATCATGCGGAGCAAGGTGGCAGAATTCAGAAAATTAGAAAAATCAACGAAACACAAGAGTTTCCTATTGGTATTCTTTTGGATACAAAAGGACCAGAAATTAGAACACATCTTTTTAAAGGTGGCAAAGTAACTGTTGAAGAAGATTCTACAGTTGAAGTTTATATGAATGAGATTGAAGGAGATGCGAAAAAATTCTCAGTAACGTATCCTGATTTAATCAACGATGTTGAAGTTGGTGGAACAATTTTAGTGGATGATGGATATTTGATTTTAGATATTAAAGCACTAGACCAATCAAGAGGTGTAATCGTTACAAAAGCGAGAAACACACATACGATTAAAAATAGACGTGGAATTAACGTACCAAACGCAAACATTCGTTTGCCATTCATTTCTGAAAAAGATAAAGCTGATATGGAATTTGGTTGTGATCAAGGTGTAGATTTTATTGCAGCATCATTTGTTAGAGATAAAGATGATGTTTTAGCAATCAGAGAGTTATTGGCAAAAAAAGAAAATTGTCATATTCAAATTATTGCTAAAATCGAAAACCAACAAGGTGTAAACAACTTAGATGAAATTTTAGAAGTTGCTGATGGCGTAATGGTTGCACGTGGTGATTTAGGTGTTGAAGTTAATGTTGAAAAAGTACCTCTAATTCAACGTCAGATGATTGAAAAAGCTCATGTACAAAGAAAAATAGTTATAACAGCTACACAAATGTTAGAGTCTATGATTGAAAACGTAACACCAACTAGAGCGGAAGTTTCAGATGTAGCAAATGCTGTTCTAGATGGTAGTGATGCTATTATGTTAAGTGGTGAAACAGCTGCAGGAGATCATCCTGTATTAGTTGTTGAAACAATGAGTAAAATCGCTAAAACGATTGAAGATAGTATCAATATTAAGAAAATGAGAAACCGTGTGAAACGTAAAGATATGGCGAACCGCTCTGCAAAAGCTATCGCATTAGCAATTTCAGACACAGTTGCTGAATTACCTGTTGCGGGTGTTATTTGTTTATCTAAATCAGGATATACTGCTAGATTGATGAGCCAATTTAGATTAAGAAGACCTGTATTAGCGTTGGTAGAAAACAAACAAATTGCAAGAGCATTAACATTAAACTTCGGTGTATTCCCATATGTTCTAAATGACCATTTAGATCAATTTGAGGTGGCTACAAAAGTTGGTGTTAAACATATTATGAAATACAAAAAAGAATTAAGACATTATGGTGATAGAGTTATTGTTACAGCTGGTTTACCATTTGGACATGCTACATCACAAACAAATACGATGCAAATTTTAAAGTTCAAGGATTACCCTGGATGGGCTGAGGAATGGAACTCGTAATAAATTTAGATTAAGGGGAAGTATTCTTCCCTTTTTCTTAAAGGGTTTGTTATAATTTTCTAGAGGTGACTTATGAAAACGACGGATGAAATAAAGTATTTAAAACTTTTACGAGAGAAGTTCCCCACAAGACAAAATGCGTATTCTGAGATTATCAACCTGAATGCTATTTTGAACTTGCCAAAAGGAACAGAACATTTTATTACTGATTTACATGGTGCTTACGAAGCGTTTGACCATATTGTGCAAAGTGGTTCTGGTGTCATTTACAACAAGATTGTAGAGGCATATGGGGATACTATGTCTAAAGAAGAAAAGCAGTCTTTAGCGATTTTAATTAGTTATCCGAGTCAGATGCTAAAAAAGTATCATAAAAAATTATCAGAACAAGAATTTAACTCATATATAGAAATTAATCTAAGACGCATGATCGGTGTATGTCGATTGGTAACAACAAAATATACCAAGTCAAAAGTACGTAAATCACTACCAAAGGATTATTCGTACATCATTGAGGAATTGTTATATGAGACCTCAATAGATGATAAGAGTGAATATTATGAGTCTATTATAAAAACGATGACTGAGTTAAAAAGAGGGTCTCATTTTATCAAGGCTCTAGCGGAAGTGATTTCAAGACTAACAATTGATCACTTGCACATTGTAGGAGATATATTTGACCGTGGAATGTATCCAGACAGAATTATTGACGATTTAATGAGTTATCACAGTGTTGATATTCAGTGGGGAAATCATGATATTTTATGGATGGGTGCAGCCTCTGGAAGCGAAGTATGTATTGCGAATGTCATACGGGTTACTTCAAAATACAACTTATTAAATGTTTTAACAGAAGGATATGGAATAAATCTATTGCCGCTTATTCAGTTTGCTGAAAAACACTATGACATTGGTTATGAAGCTTTTGTGCATTCGAATGGAGAAGAAAACGAAATATTGTCCGCAAAGATTCAAAAAGCTATTTCTATCATTCAATTTAAACTCGAGTATGATGTAGCAAAAAGGCATCCCGAGTTTGAGTTGGATAACAGATTATTATTAGACAAGGTTAAAGACAACCAAATCGAGATCAATGAAACAGTTTATGATGTTAACAACAAGTACTTCCCAACAGGAACATCTGCATTAACAAATGAGGAACAGAAGTTAATCAATAAACTTAAGGAATCTTTTATGTCTAATGAAAAGTTAAACAATCACACAAGGTTTTTATTAAATAGTGGGTCGATATATAAAAAACATAATGGAAACTTATTGTTCCATGGTTGTATTCCTTTAAACGCAGATGGATCATTTATGGAATTTGAAGTTGATGGTAAAATGTATAAAGGTAAAGATTTATTTGATAAGTTTGATGAGATTATTCGTAGGGCTTACTTTGAGGATAAATTGTTAAATGATTATTTTATTTATCTGTGGCAAGGAAAAGCCTCTCCGATGTTTGGCAAAACGGAAATGAAAACATTTGAACGTACTTTCATTGATGACACGTCAACATGGGAAGAACCAAACAATCCGTATTTTGACCTAAGAGAACGTGAAGGCGTTTTAAAAAATATTTTTAATGAATTTGAGATCGATTTTAAACACTCGAAAATCGTGAATGGTCATATTCCAATTCAAACAATAAGGGGAGAATCTCCAATAAAAGCGAATGGTAAAATTTTATCAATTGATGGTGGATTAAGTTCACCTGTGGGTAGAAAAACCGGAATAAGAGGATATACACTGCGTTTTAACTCTTGGGGTATGGTGTTGGTTGCTCATAGAGACTTTACCTCTGTTGAAGAAATTATTGAAAAAGAAGAGGATATATTAGCGGATGTACGTTTTGAAGATGATGCACCACATAGAATGTATATCAAGGACACTGATATTGGTGAAAAGTTAAGAGACCAAATTGATGGTTTGGAACGTCTAATACATGCGTATGAATCTGGAATTATAAGAGAAAAGGGAAATTAATTTTCCCTTTTTATAATATATGTATTCAAGTTGTTTGGTTTAAACACTCTGATGATATAATCGTCTATCTTTTCTACTGTAGCGTATTTATATAAGTCATCAAGTGTATAATCTTTGTTTGCTTCAAAGAATGTTCTCAGAACATCATTTCGTTCTTGTCTTTGAATTGCCTTCCACCAACGTTTTGGCTTAATTTTATGATAATTTAAGTATTCCAAAATAATGTCTTGTCTATTTGATTGCAAATACTCATACAACCTTTCGAATAAATCACTTAACTGGTAATCAAACCATGAATATTTGGATTCGTAAAATTCTCCATACTCTAGGAAAAACCTAAATGGATTATCCATCACTTTTGATAATGTACTTACTAAGTATCCACTATTCCAGTACTTCTCAAGTACTTGTTCAACAGTGTGGATTTTTTGGATGTCTTCTGTAGATAAAAATTTTGACTCTGTGATTTCATATGGAGCATCATTATATTTGTAGCCCCACTTATTGGCTTGTAATCTGAGTTTTGTACCTTTTAGAAGTTTTAAGAATCCTAATTGCAACTCCTTAACCCCTAGATTAAACGTGTCATTAAATGTTTTCTGAAACCTATTTAAATCTTCATATGGTAAACCAGCAATTAAATCTACATGTAAATCCACAATGCCAACTTCTTGTATTTTTTGAATTACAGAAAACAATGTTTCTGTATCTTGCTTACGGTCGACCGCCAGATTTGTTTCATCACTTGTTGACTGAATACCAATCTCAAATCGGAATAAATCTTTTGGTGCTTTGTGAATCGCATCTAATATTCGGTCATCTAATATATCACCTGTAATCTCAAACTGAAAACTATTTCCCGGTTTGTGATGTTCTATTATAAAATTGATTACTTCGATAGAGTTTTTGATATTAAGATTGAAGGTTCTGTCTAAAAACTTAAACGTCTTTGCTCCATTATCTATTAACATTTTTATGTTTGTTTTAATTTGATCTAGTTCAAAGTAACGAACCTTCTCCTCTAGAGAAGCTAAACAATAACTACATTTATACGGGCAACCTCTAGATGTTTCAATATACTGTATCTGATGGGGGTTAAAGTCGATATCGTTGGCAAATTCTATATCTAAAGAAGGTTCCACCATTGGGTTATGATAAGTATTATCCCTCTTATAACTTAAGCCAGGTACAGTCTCTAACTGATTTAGGGAGTCGAATAATAAATCAAAACTTTTTTCACCTTCTCCTCTAACGATAAATTCTACTTGGTCAAGGTACTCCTCATTATCAAACGAAACCTCAGGTCCACCTAAAAAGGTCCTTTTGTTCAATTTTGAAAGGATTCCTTTAATTTTATTAACATTCCAAATATAAACACTTAATCCAATATAATCGTAACTTGATTCGTTGATGAAGTTGATTATTTTTTCGTCACTATCTTTGATAGTAAACTCTTTAATTTCCACGTCGTGTTTTGAGTTCTTTTGAATTAAACGAATCGCTACATTTGGATGAATAAATTTTGAATTGATTCCTACTAGTAATATTTTCATCTTTTTACCTCATGAATATTCTAACACATCTTAAAATATTGATTGGTGCAATGTGATATAATATATACGGTGATTTTATGTATAAATTAAACAGTAAATTTGCTCCTACTGGAGATCAGCCGAAGGCTATTTCTCAACTAGTAGAGGGTATCAAAAAAGGGTATAAAAAGCAAACGTTGTTAGGTGCAACAGGGACAGGTAAGACATTTACAATTTCAAATGTTATTAGTCAGTTAGATAAACCTGTTTTAGTTTTAGCGCACAATAAGACACTTGCTGGACAGTTATATAATGAGTTTAAAGAATTCTTTCCAGATAATAGGGTAGAATATTTTATTTCGTATTATGATTATTATCAACCAGAAGCATATGTAGCACATAGTGACACATATATTGAAAAAGATGCTTCTATTAATCAGGAAATAGATGAGATGCGTCATGCAGCGACTGCAAGTATCTTAGAAAGAAAAGATGTTATCGTTATTGCTTCAGTAAGTTGTATTTATGGTATAGGAGATCCAGAAGACTATGCGAGTAGTATGATGACTCTACGTGTTGATGAGGAATATGGAAGGGATCGTTTATTAATTGAACTTGTAAACAACTACTACGTAAGAAACAACATAGCATTTGACCGTGGAACGTTTAGGGTACGTGGTGACGTTATTGAAATATTACCAACCTACCAGAATGATAAGGCAATTCGTGTAGAATTCTTTGATGATGAAATAGAACGCATCAGAGAGTTTAATATTGTGACGGGTGAGATTTTAAGAGAGTTAAAATATATCTCAATCTTCCCTGCGACACATTTTGTTACAAACAAAGAGAAGTTTGAAGAGGCGATGTCGCGTATTAGTAATGAGTTAAAAGATAGATTGCAAGAATTAAAAGATGAAAATAAATTATTAGAAGAGCAAAGACTACGTCAAAGAACATTATATGACCTTGAGATGTTACGTGAGATGGGGACTTGTCAGGGTGTCGAAAATTACTCGAGACATATGTCGTTACGTGAAGAAGGAGAAACACCATCGACGTTGATTGACTTCTTTGGGAATGATTTTATTATGGTGATTGACGAATCTCATGTTACATTACCTCAGGTAAGAGGGATGTATAAAGGGGATAGAGCAAGAAAGATGAGTTTAGTTGATCATGGATTTAGACTTCCCTCAGCATTGGATAACCGCCCGTTGAACTTTGAAGAGTTTGAGAAGAAGTTACAACAAACCATTTATGTATCAGCTACACCTGGTGACTTTGAAAGAGAGACGAGTGATCAGATTGTGGAGCAAGTTATTCGACCAACAGGATTATTAGATCCGATGATTGAAGTTCGACCTTCAATGGGACAAATTGATGACTTGATAGCTGAAGTAAAAGAGAGAATTAAAAAAGGTGAACGTACTTTAATCACTACTTTGACAATAAAAATGAGTGAGGATTTAACAGATTATCTGAAAGAAGTGGGAATCAAGGTTGCATATTTACATTCTAAAATTAAATCATTAGAACGAATTGAGATTATTCGAGATTTAAGAGCTGGTGTATATGACTGTATCGTTGGGATTAACTTATTAAGAGAAGGATTAGATATTCCTGAGGTAAGCTTAATTACTATTTTAGACGCAGACAAGGAAGGATTCTTACGAAGTGAAAAAAGTTTGATTCAAACAATTGGACGTGCAGCTAGAAATAGTAATGGATCTGTTATTATGTATGGAGATAAATTGACGGACTCTATGATTAAAGCAATTGATGAAACAAACCGTAGACGTGCGATTCAAGAAACATATAATCTTAAACATGATATTACACCGATGACAATTCAAAAACCAATTCCAGAAGCGATTAAGGTTACAAAAGCAATTACAAAAGATAAGAAAAAAGTTAGTAAACAGGAACGTTTGGTTATGATAGATGAATTAGAAAAAGAAATGAAAAAAGCTGCTAAAGCGTTAGACTTTGAAAGAGCAGCCACATTAAGGGACTTGTTAATCGAGTTAAAAGGTGAAAAATGATAAAAGGTATAGGAACAGATATTATTCGAATTGACCGTATATCATTGGATGATAAACATATAGACCGAATTTTATCTTCAGAAGAGAAAGAGTTATTCGAAACACTTCATATTGATAAAAGAAGATATGAGTTCTTAGCAGGACGGTTCGCAGCTAAAGAGGCTATTGGAAAAGCTATGGGAACTGGTGTTAAAGGATTTAATATGAAGGACATCACGATTAAGTGGGATGAAAACCATAAACCAATATGCGCTTTTTGTAATATGAATGTTCATATCTCAATAAGCCATACAGATGAATTTGCTGTAGCGTTCGCAGTGATCGAGGAATAATATGAAACATATATTAGAAATAATTGATTATACATATGATGGATTAGGAATCGGAAAAGTTGATGGCTTTCCGATTTTCGTCTCTTATGCGGGAGTTGGAGATGTAGTTGAAGTAGAAATTACAAAAATGAAAAAGAATTTAGCCTTTGCAAAAGTAATGAAATTTTATGAAAAAAAATCTGTAAAACCAATCTGTAAAGATTTTTATCAGTGTGGTGGATGCCATATTATGCATTTACCATATGAGGAACAGTTAAGATTTAAAACAAATCATGTAGCAAATACAGTTAAACGCATTGGAAAAGTGGATACTGAGATTAGAGATACTTTAGGTATGAAAACTCCTTATCATTACCGTAATAAACTTATAATGCCATATGACGGAGCGTTAGCTGGATTGTATAAAAAGGGAACACATGACATTGTGGATGTTAAGGATTGTTATATTTTGAATGAACAGGCATTTCAAATTACTCAGTTTTTAAGAGGAAAAGTAGATATTCGTAATGTTTTAATTAGAAATGCTTACAAAAACGATTCTATTATGGTTGTATTGATTTCAAAAGAATCTCTTCAAAGGGAAATTGCGGAACAATTAGTCTCCGAGTATCCAAATATTGTCAGTGTTATTAATAATATAAATGATCAAAACACCAATGTTATTTTAGGGAAGAACAGCACTGTTCTTTATGGTGAAGACGAGTACGAGGACGAATTGTTAGGAAACAGATATAAAATAAATCATAGAAGTTTTTATCAAGTTAATATTCCGCAAACGGAAATATTATATAAAGAGGCTATTCAAGCAGTGGATTTAAAAGATAAGGTAGTTGTGGATGCTTATTGTGGTATTGGTACAATTGGATTGAGTTTTGCTAAAGATGCTGAATATGTGTATGGAATAGAGATTAATCCGGATAGTATTATCGCTGCAAATGAAAACGCAAAATTGAATGGAATTGATAATATCAGCTTTATTGAAGGAAAGTCAGAAGAAAAAATCCAATCAATTATAGAAGGTGTTGATGTTGTTATTACAGATCCACCTAGAAAAGGTTGTGGAGAACCATTCTTACAAAGTCTGATTGATAATAGGATAAAAGAAGTTGTTTATGTATCTTGTAATGTATCAACACTAGCTAGAGATATAGAATATTTAAACGAATATTACAGTGTAGAATATGTACAACCAGTGGACATGTTCCCTCATACATATCATGTAGAATGTGTAGCGAAACTTATTTGGAAATAGTTTCGCTTTTTTTATAGTGTTGATTCGGATTTATCTTGTAGATTATACGTGATAGTAATATAATTGTTACAAGGTGGTGTTGTTATGTACAGTTTTAAAAACGATTATAGTGAAGGTACACATCCTTCAATATTGGAAAAATTATTGGAAACAAATCTTGAACAACATGAAGGGTATGGATTAGATACCTATTCAGAGCAAGCGAGAGAACTGATTCGAGACTTGGTTCAAGATCCTAGTGCGGAAATTGCTTTTATTCCTGGAGGAACTGCTACTAACTTGTTAGCAATAAAAAGTTTTTTAAGGCCTCATGAGGCGGTTTTGAGCGCTCACAGTGGTCATATCGCAACACATGAAGCTGGAGCGATTGAAGGAACAGGGCATAAAATATTGGAGATCCCTTCAACAGATGGTAAAATTACTCCTACTGGTATAGAGGAAAGAGTTTTGGAACATCACTTTGAACATATGGTAAAACCAAAGATGATTTATATCTCAAATCCAACAGAGTTAGGTACTGTATATACAAAAGAAGAGATTCTTTCGTTGAGAGAGATATGTGATAAGTACAAACTACATTTCTATATGGATGGTGCTAGATTAGGGTCTGCGTTAATGGCAGAGTCAGCGAACTATGATCTTAAGTTCATCCACGAACAAGTTGATGCTTATTTTATAGGTGGTACAAAAAATGGTGCCCTACTCGGTGAAGCCTTAGTGTTAAGAAACAATGACTTATCTGATGAGTTTCGATATTTAATGAAACAAAGAGGGCAATTGTTGGCAAAGGGAAGAGTTATCGGGATTCAGTTCCTTACATTAATGCAAAATAATTTATTGTTTGAATTAGCTGATTATGCTAATACAATGGCAACTAGATTAAGAAACGCATTTTCTGAGAGTGGATTTGGGTTCTTAATTGAGAACGATTCAAATCAGTTATTTCCTATATTAGACAATAAAACAATCGATGAGCTATTAAAAGATTTTGAGTTTTACGTATGGCAAAAAATAGACGAGGACCTTTCTGCAATTCGTTTAATTACTTCTTGGGCAACACCTGAAAGAGCAATCCAAGAGTTTATAGATAAACTAAAAGAATTAAAGCCTGAATAAGGCTTCTTTTGATTGATAAAGACGTAAAAAGGATATATAATCTTTATGTTATGTGGGGTAGATTATGTTTAGAGAAATGAGAAGAAAAGATCGCAGTGTTTCTGTTGGAAGAGCCTATGAAATATTAAATCAAGCGGATTATGGTGTTTTAACTATTGATGGTGATGATGGATACCCATATGGTGTGCCAGTTAATCATATATTGATTGATGATGTAATCTATTTTCACGCTGCGACAGAGGGCAAAAAGTTTGATTCAATCATGCTAAATAATAAAGTTGGCTTTACTGCTGTTGCATATGATGAGATAGCAGCCGAAAAGTTATCTACAACATATGCATCTGTTATTTGTATGGGTAAAGTTTTTGTCGTAGAAGGCGAAGAAAAAAGAAAAGTTTTAATAGAACTGACAAAACGATTTGCCTCAGAATTTATAGAAATCGGTGTGAAGAGTATTGAAAAAAGTATTAATCGTACTGCTATTCTAAAAATTGAAATTGATCATATTACTGGTAAGGAAAACAAGAGGTAAGTTATGTTATTAGAGTATTTGACAGCTGTTGGGTTGATTTTTGTTGCTGAGATGGGTGACAAAACACAAATCCTTGCGATGGCGTTTGCAACTAAATATAAAGTAAGAGATGTTTTATTAGGTATACTAATAGGTTCGTTTTTGAATCATGGATTAGCTGTACTTCTGGGAAGTCTATTATCAAGTGTAATTCCAGTTGAAACTATTCAAGTTGTTGCGGGTATATCATTTATTGGATTTGCTTTGTGGACCTTAAGAGCAGAAGAAGATGACGATGAAGAAATGAAGAAAACGAACTATTTACCATTTATCACAGTTGCGTTAGCATTCTTTATTGGTGAATTAGGAGATAAAACACAGCTGACTGCTATTGTATTATCAGCAGATGCTAGTTATCCATTCTTGATTTTGTTAGGAACAGTAACTGGAATGGTAATCACAGGTGGATTGGGAATTTACGTTGGTAGTAAGTTAGGTAAAAGTGTACCAGAGTTTACGATTAAAATTGTATCATCTGCAGTGTTTATGACATTTGGTATTTTGAAACTGATTGAGTTTTTACCAAGAGATGTATTAACACCACTCAATATCTCATTCTTTGCAGTTGTTGTTGCGTCGTTAGCGTACTTAATTTTAAGACCAACACTTCGCATAAGAAGAGAAGGGCAAACAGCTCTAAAAATCAAGGCACAAGAGCTACAAGATTTTTATGCTTCACTTAGAGAAGAAGTTGATGATATCTGTTTAGGTACTTCTGTATGCGGGAACTGCCAAAAAAACAGTTGTGTTATTGGTGCGACAAAATCTTTATTAGATGGTGAAGTAGAAGAATTCGAGTTTTCATATGCATCTTTGGAAAAAGAGTTTAATAATATGAAACTAGTAAGTAGTTTAAATAGTATTTTGGAGTATATATCTAAAAATGAAGCATCTGATACTATTCTAAAAACAAAAAAGAACTTAGAACTTATCTTGTTTAAACAAGAAATTGAGTTTAAAAATATGGAAAACTATTTAGAACAAGTAAAAGAAATAGATTTTTTAGCATATAAATTGTTACAAGTTTCTGAATAGTATAGAATCTCAAGATTGGGTCATTTTGTTGCTAAAAAGGGATAATATGATATAATTTGAGGGAATTTTGTGTAAGGAGAAATTGTTATGAAATGGATCAAAAACATTTTCACGGGTACTTACGTTAGAAGTTTTGTGACATTGTACGCTGCTTTCACATTAGCAGGTGCATTCTTACTAATGATGCCATTTTCGTTACAAGAAGGGCAATCTATAACGTTTATAGATGCATTGTTTGTATCGGTAAGTGGGATGAGTACTACTGGACTTAGTACAGTCGTTGTTGCAGATGTATTAAGTATTCCAGGACAAGCTATTTTAGCATTTATTATTCAGTTCGGTGGTATCGGATTAATCATGTTAATTGGATTTTTCTGGTTGAGTACTGGACGAAATATAACATACCGTCAACGTCAATTTATCGTGACGGATCAAAACCAAGTTAAGACATCACAGGTAGTTAAACTTGTAAGAGATGTATTAATCATTTTATTCAGCATTGAAGCTGTGATGATGGTTATTATGGCAATCTACTTATATGCAAGTGGTTATTTCCCATTGGGACAATCTATTTGGCAAGCTGTGTTCCTGACAATATCGATGACTGCCAATGCAGGTTTTGATATTACAGGAGATAGTTTATTTAGATATGCCAATGACTATACGTTCCAAATAATGGCGATGTTCTTAATGTTCACAGGTGCAGTAGGATTCTGGCCTTTAGTTGAACTAAAGGACTGGTTTACAGCAAAAAGAGACCCAGACAAAAAGTTTGAGTTCTCGTTATTTACCAAATTAATCGTTTTTGCACACATTGCATTATGGATTATTGGAGCAATTATAGTATTTGTTATTGAAAGAAATAATTTCTTAGCAGATAAAAGTGTTATAGAAACAATATTCTATTCGTTGTTTATGTCTTTAACAACACGTAATGCAGGATTTGCAACAATGGATGTAAATTACTTTAGAGATTCAACATTGATATTATTCAGTGCGTTAATGTTTATTGGTTCATCACCAAACTCTGCTGGTGGGGGTATTCGTACGAGTACATTCATAGTAGTTTTAGCTGCACTGTTTAGTTTCAGCATTGAGCGAAAACAAGTTGTTATAGGAAATAAAGCAATCAAAAACGAAACAGTAATGAAGTCGTTAGTTGTGTTTATTATGGCAATCATAATTGTGTTTACTAGTTCGTTCTTGTTAATGGCATTTGACGCCGTCTCGTTCAGAGAAGCAATATTTGAGGTTGCTTCGGCCTTTGGTACTACCGGGTTATCACTAGGTATAACGGCAGGACTAAATATGTTTAGTAAACTGGTTTTAATCGCAACAATGTTTATCGGTCGTATTGGGATTGTAGCATTGATGTTTTTCTTTAAAGAAAGAAAAGATTCTAACAAGATTAAATATCCAGAAATCAATTTAATTGTAGGGTAGAGGAGTTTATCTCCTCTTTCTTTTGCTTTAAAATCAATTTATAATTAATATAGAAAATTACTGAGGTGATAAAATGAAAAATGTTGGTTTGTTTTGTGTACATGGGTTTTTGGAAAATGGATTTGAATCGTTTGGTTTTTTAAAGAAAGAGTTAGAAAACCATAACATATCAAACTACTATTTAACAGATCTACAAGGTCATAGTTTAGAAGAAGATATAAACACATTTAATTATAAAAAATGTTTAGCAAAGGTAGAAGAGGAGTATAAAATCTTTAAAGAGGAGTTTGATAAAGTCTATTTAATTGGATTTAGCATGGGTGGTGTAATATCTGCACATTTAGCTAGTACATATGGAGCTGATAAACTAGTGATGATTTCTCCGGCTTTTAAGTATGGTCAAGGAAATCAAATGGTCAAAGACATTGTTTCTCTATTTGCTAAAGCTAGAGGAGAAGGCCGTATTCCTTCCGCAAAAGAAATCTTTAGCATGACTACGTCTCAACGAATGGAAGGTTTACAAGAGTTTGTGAATGAAGAATATTATGATCTAGGTGCTTCTTATGAGGATTTTGTTTATAGACTGGGAAAAGTAAATACGAGTACATTGATTAATTTTACTAGATTAGTTGCTACAGTAAAAAAGAATTTAAAGATAGAAAATATACCCACTAGAATCTATCATGCGGAATATGATGAACTAGTTCCAGTTGCGTCATCATTATATATTTTTTCATTAATAAAATCAGATGATAAACGATTGAACTTGATGGCGGGTGTGCATCATAGAATCTTATCATCAAAGAGAAAAGATGAAGTCATAACTGAGATTATTCAGTTCTTGTATGGGAAAGATTATTTTGGATATGAAGTTTAGATTTTGTAAATAAGAAGTAAACAAGTATCAACAGTAAAAAAAGATGTCACATAGACGCCAATGCGTTTTGTAACATCTTTTCTTTTTTAGTCATCAGAATATTCTAATAAGTCTGCTGGTTGGCAGTCTAGTGCTTTACATATAGCCTCTAGCGTAGAAAATCTGATTGCTTTTACCTTACCAGTTTTAAGATTTGATAAGTTTACAACACTAATTCCAATTTCTTCTGATAATTCATTTAACTTCATTTTTCGGTCTGCTAACATACGATCTAATCTAACAATAATCATTATACTGTAGCGTCATACTCATTTTGCAAATGAGTCCCATATGCAAAAATTTGTGATAATACAACAATTACTAGACCGATTATGATTGAGTCAACACTTGGTGAGAAGTTCGCTCCAAAGTGTCCTCCTGGAACATTGATAATATCCATTAAAGCTGCTGCAGCCCAAAACTTGAATGCACCTAGGATAAAACTCATTGCAATAATTGTATATCCTAAATATTTAATGAATAAGCTGTTTTGCTCGATGAAAACATCACCTTTTTTCACATTACCTAGAACACCTTTTAGTAAATAAGTAATTCCAGTTAAGGATAATATACCAACTATAGCAGTAACCAAAAATCTTGTAATGACAGGTAAGAAGTTTGCATTATCTTGTACTGTCATTTCAAACGTAAACGAGTTATCGAAGATAAATCTAGATTGTAAGAATCCATCTCCAACTGGTGGTAGTGGCACAAACTGTAACACGATCACAATAACTACCAGTAAAGCTGCGATAATAATTGAGAAATAAAATGTAAATGTAATAATCGCATGTAGAATCGTGACTAGTTTCTTATCTTTTTCCATAACATCACCTCTCCTAAAGTATACATCATACATAGCGTTTGTCAACTAAAAATTAATGTTTTACGATAAAATTATAATGAAAAACGGCATATATACCGTTATTTCTGTGATAATTTCATAATTTGCTCTGGTTCTGGGTCTATGTAGATCGTGTTTTGATTTGTATACGTTACAAAACTAAGTGGTCTACCCGGAATCTTTTTGATGTATCTAATTAATGTATAATCAATCGGTACACTTGAAGAAGAACGTGCTTTCGAGTAATAAGCAGCGATATTGGCTGCAGTACGAATTATCTCTTCAGTCATCTCTTCAGCTCTTACAATAACGTGAGAACCAGGAATATCTTTTGCATGGAACCATGAATCTCCCTTGTGAGCATGTTTGTGCGTTAAGTATTCATTCTGAAGATTGTTTTTTCCGACAAAGATTTCAGCACCTTCCAAAGTATAAGTTAGGAAGTTTGGTTTTCCTTTACGTTTTCGTTTTTTCTTTTTTAAATAGTTACGATCTTCTAATTCGATTCTAATCTCTTCTACATCATTTACAGATGCAGTAGTGATTTGTTCTGTTAATAAATCGAAGTATTCGATTTCATATTTTGTTAGTTCAATTTGTTTTTGTAAGTGATTAATTGCCTTTTTTGCCTTTTGATATTTCGTAAAATATTTGTTTGCATTATCACTTGGTGAAAGAAGTGGATTTAAATGAATGTCTAATTCCGTATTGTCGTAAAAATTAGTTAAAATTACGGACTTCATCCCTTTTTCAATTTGGTATAGATTTGCAAGAAGAACTTCTCCTTTAATTCTGTGTATATCATTGTCTTCTGCATGTGATAGTTCGTTGATTAGTTTATCTAGTTTGTTTTTGTTTTTGTCTAATTCGTTTTTAATAAATATAGTAAGATCCTTTGCGCGTTGTTTGATCTTTTCAAATGTGTCCCTATTAAAATAATAAGCATCGAGCATACTTGAAATAGATTCAAAATGTTCAACTTCTCCCTCCATTGATAAAGGGATAAAATAGAACTTCTCTTTTTTTCCTTTTATAATGACTGGATCTGGTGTTGCATAAATTAGCTGAGGATTGTCTTGCTCGATAATCTCATTTGCCATTATTGGTGAAATTCCTTCGTAGGTCATAATATCTTCAAATGTGTTAAATGAAAATTCCTCATAAGGATTTTTTTTATCTCTTGGAGGATACTTGTACATAGCACCTGGTAAAATGACGCGAAAACTATTTTGGAATGGAGGGATGTGTTTTATTGATTCTAATATCTTATCACCCTGAGTGATGATTAAGTTTGAATGTTTCCCCATTATTTCAAAATGAATAACCTTTGTTACTTTATCCCCTAGTTCATTTGTTTTTAACACTTCAATCTCAATGATTCTATCATTGCCTACTTGTCTTATTTCTTGAATGATTCCACCATCAAGATGTTTGCGTAACATCATGCAAAATGAGGGTGGTTCAGGTAGTGCTTCATGTATCTGTTTCGTTAAATGAATTCGTGCTGATTGACTATTTGCACTAATTATTAAATTGTGGTTTACTTTGTGAGCTCTAATTGTTAAAATTATTTCTAGTTTGGACAATTGTTTTATTTTAGAAATTCGTCCGTTTTCTAGTATTTTCAGCTCATTTATTAAGTTTTTTATTAGAATTCCGTCGAATGCCATTATAAATCAGTCCAATCTTCTTATTATACTACTATAGTATAATAAATACTTTGAAAAATTACTACACATAAGTTATAATATATAGTAATAGTTTTTGTGTTTTAGGGGTGGCAATATGAAACTGAATGAGAAGGGTATATTGGTTGTACTATCAGGACCATCAGGTGTTGGTAAAGGAACAGTTCGTAAAGCATTATTTGAAATGGACAACCATGATTTAACATATTCTGTATCAATGACAACAAGAGAGCCTAGAGAAGGTGAAGTAGATGGTGAAGACTATTACTTTGTTTCTCGTGAAGAATTCGAAAGACGTATTGAGAATGATATGTTCTTAGAGTACGCGGAGTTTGTTGGTAACTATTACGGTACTCCTCTAGATAAAGTAGAGGAAAAATTAAATGAAGGGAACGAAGTAGTTTTAGAGATTGAAACTGCTGGTGCACTTCAAGTACGTAAAAAGATGCGTGATGCTATTTTGGTATTCTTAGTACCGCCTACAAAACAAGCGTTATATGATCGTTTAATTTCTCGTGGAACTGAAACGAGTTATCAAGTAGAAAATCGTATCGCGAAAGCGAATAGCGAATTTAAATTAGCACATAAGTATGATTACATCGTAGTAAACGATGAAGTACATAATGCCGCAGATCGTATTTTTGCGATTATTAGAGCAGAGCATGCGAAGACTGAAAGAAGTATCCATGCTTACTTAGATTTATTGGAGGATAGTGATGAAGAAAAATAATCCAGCTAAAGAATTTGGAATGAGATATCCATCTATTGATAAATTACTAGAAGTATCAAATTCTAAGTACAAACTTGCAATTGCAAGTGCAAAAAGAGCAAAAGAAATTCAAGAAATAGGCGAAACCTTAATTCCTACTGATTGTGTAAAACCAGTTGGAAGAGCATTAGAAGAAATTAAAGCAGGAGAGGTTCGATTAATTGAGAAGTAAACACTTAGTGACCTCATTAAGTGTTTTCTTTTTATAGGAGAATGAAATGATTGCGAAGGTTATTGTAGATGTAAACATCAAAAAATTAAATAGGCCATTCGACTATGTGATTCCAAGACACTTAGTTGAGTTGGTTGAAGTTGGTGCTAGAGTTATAGTGCCTTTTAATGTTCGCAAAATAATGGGAGTAGTAATTGATATATATGATGGACCAGTTATTGATTTGAAAGAAATAGAATCATGTATCGATTTAGTACCTACGTTTAACCGTGAACTTTTAAAATTAGGGCAACGTATAAGTACTGAAACTGCATCTAACTTAATTCATACGTATAAAACGATGATTCCCTCTGCAATGAAGGCAAAGTACCGTAAATATGTTGTTGAAGATAAAAAGGTATATTTAGATACTTTAACAATTGAACAACAAAAAGAATATGCAAAAAAAATTCGTAACGGACTAGAAGTTGTGTATGAAGTAACAGAAAAAGGAAGCATTAAAACTGAAAAGTATTTATATATTAAAGAACACTTTGAGGTAAATACACTAAAACAACAGCAAGTCTTAGACTTTTTACAAGATGGTAGAGTTTTAAAAAGAATCGTATTAGATAACTGTTCAGCGAGTAGTGTAAATACATTAAAGAAAAAAGGTGTTATCGCGGAAGAGGAAGTAGAAGTTTATCGTGATTTAGATTTTATCTCAGAAGACAAAAGAGTTGAGTTAACACACGCTCAAAACGAAGCTGTTGCTTCTTTACAAGAAGGTGTGAACTTACTTCACGGTGTCACTGGGTCAGGAAAGACCGAAGTCTATATTAAATGGATTGAAAATATAGATAAGGATGTTATTTTATTAGTTCCAGAGATTGCCTTGACGTATCAAATGATTAAACGATTTAAAGGAAGATTTCATGACGATGTTGCGATTCTTCACTCTGGTTTAAGTGAAGGAGAAAAGTATGATGAATGGAGAAAGGTTCTTCGTAAAGAAGTTCGCATTGTAATTGGCGCAAGAAGCGCGATATTCGCTCCATTTGAAAATTTAGGATTAATCATTATTGATGAAGAACACGAAACAACATATAAACAAGAGGATTCTCCAAGGTATCATACTAGAGAAGTTGCGAAGCTTAGAGCGGAATATCACAATTGTCCAGTTGTATTGGGGAGTGCTACACCAAGTTTAGAAAGTTATGCACGTGCCAAAAGAGGAGTGTATAATTTAATTGAGTTAAAAAACAGGTACTCACAAGAATTACCGTTGGTACATACAGTTAATATGAGTGATGAACCAAATGCAATATCATCATTTTTACTAGAAAAAATATTACACAGAGTTAGAAATAAAGAACAAATCATTTTACTTGTGAACAGAAGAGGCTATTCTAACTTTGTGATGTGTAAAGACTGTGGGGAAGTTATACAGTGTGATGACTGTGATGTTTCACTGACACATCATAAATACAAAAATAGATTAGAATGTCATTATTGCGGTGGGACAAAACCTGTTCCGACTACTTGTCCGAGTTGTGGTTCAAAAAGAATGGACTTTCTCGGAATTGGTACAGAAAGTGTAGAAGAAGAATTAAATGATGCATTACCTGGTATTAAAATTATAAGAATGGATCAAGATACTACAAGAACTAAAAATGCACACAGTAAAATTTTAGAGGCATTTGGTAATAGAGAGGCTGATGTGTTATTGGGTACTCAAATGATTGCTAAAGGGTTAGACTTTGATAATGTTACATTGGTTGGAGTTATCTCTTGTGAACAGATGTTAAATTTACCGGACTTTAGATCGAGTGAAAGAACATATCAGTTATTAACGCAAGTTGCAGGTCGTTCAGGTAGAGCGGTACCTGGTGAGGTTGTCTTACAAACATACAATGAGGAACATTATGCAATCGAGTTGGTTCAAAAACCGTTTGAGGAATTTTACAATAAAGAAATGGAGTTTAGAAAACTTGCAGGGTATGTGCCTTATTTCTTTGTTGAAAGTATTATGTTGACTTCAGAGGATTACCGTCTTTTACATGCTGAAGCAGCAAAGTTACAAAAGTATATAGAGTCTCGTCTCAGCCCACAAGCAAGGGTGATGGGGCCAGTAGTTCCGATGATTTCTAAAATTAGAAATTACCACAGAGTGCAAATAATTGTTAAGTATAAAAAGGAACAAACACTTTTAAATACTTACACTGAAATAGAACAGTTTATACATGATAAGGTAGATATCAAAATAGATAGATATCCGAATTATCTTGGTTAGGAGTTATTATGAAAGTTATTTTTATGGGAACGCCCGATTTCGGGATAAAAGCATTAGAAAATTTGATACAAGAGTTTGAGGTCGTGTTAGTAGTGACTCAACCTGATAGAAAAGTAGGAAGAAAAAGAGAATTAAAACCCACTCCAATTAAAGAAGTAGCATTAAAATATAACATTGAAGTATTTCAACCAGAGTCCATTAAAACGGACTACGGCAGAATAGTAGAATTGGAACCAGATTTAATTGTAACTGCAGCGTATGGACAATTTATTCCGTCAGTAGTGATTAATGTTCCTACTTATGGAATCATTAACATTCACGCTTCTTTGTTACCAAAATATAGAGGTGGTTCTCCGATCCATGCCTCTATAAAAAATGGAGATGAATATACTGGTGTTACAACAATGTATACAGTGAAAAAGATGGATGCAGGTGACATATTACTTCAAGAAAAAGTTAAAATAGAAGAAAAAGACACTGCAGAAACTATGTTTTCAAAACTAGGAGATGTGGGAGCAGATTTAATCATTAAAACAATTAAAGACTTAGTTGACGGTAAAATTTCACCAATAAAACAGAATGAAGCTGAAGTCACTGTTTCACCGAACATCAAAAGAGAAGACGAAGAAATTGATTGGTCATTGTCCAATAAAATGGTCGATCGTCACGTAAGAGGGTATCATTCGTGGCCTGGAACATTTAGTGTTTTAAAAGAAACTAAAGTCAAAATTTTCCCAGGAGAAATTACCGATGATATTGGAGAACCTGGTACAGTTTTATCTATTGATAAAAATGGATTAAAAGTTGCATGCGGTACTGGGAGTTATTTGATAAAAGAGTTACAAGTTCAAGGAAAGAAAAGAATGTTTGTAAAAGATTTTGTAAATGGGAATAAGCTTATTATGAAGGGCGATATCTTTTCCAAATAGTGATATAATTAATCGAGGTGAACGAAATGTCAAAAACAAAATTATTATACTCAAGAAAAGAAATGCAAGATGAATGTATTCGAGTACTAAACTCTAGAGGAGTAAATTATTTGGATATTGCGAAAATTGCATTTGATCAACAAAGTAAATACAATGATGAGTTAAATATGGAAGATTGTATTGATAGTGTTTTAAAAATTTTAAGTCTAAGAGATGTATTTCACATCTTATTATTAGGTGTGGAAATTGACCGTATGGCAGAAGAAAATCAGTTCCAAGGTCCAATCTTAGATATTTTAAATCATGATCTAGGTGTGTTTGGTGTAGATGAAATCTTAGGATTAGCTGTTGCTGGTTTATTTGGTGTAATCGGTCAAACAAACTTTGGAGATATTGACGTTAACAAACCAGGTATCGTAAAAGACTTAAACGAACATGGTAAAGGAGATAGCCCTCAATGTCATACAATGTTAGACGATATCGTAGGTGCCATCGCTGCAGCTGCTTCTACAAGAGTAGCACAAATGGCAATGGAGGATGTTGCGAATACTGACTTGTCAGTGACACAAGAACAATTGTTTTAGGAGAGACACATGGATAAAGAAAAGTTAGACATCGATGAATACATAAAACACACGAATACTGATACGTATAATCCAAGTAAGAAAAAATCTCTTCAATATAAAACTAAAGTAGCAAAAAAAAGACGCTCAAAAAAGTTGCTGGCAGACAAAAAACCACGTGAGAAGTGGACGATAAAGAGGATAAGAGGATTATTCGATTTAGAAGCTGGTGTCGACATTTTGGATGAAGCGGAATCTTTATATCGTAAAAATAAGATAATTAAGAGAATTGTGTTTTTAACCAATACTCTGTTTTCTGCGTTTTTAATTACTAGATCTTATTCCATGATTGTAGTAAGTATATTGTTGTTTATGTTTACATTTGGGATTAATAGATTATTAAAAAGTTTAATCTACGATGACCCTACAGATGTGTTACGTCAACAAATCGCAATGTATTTAGTTGCGGGTAATACACTGATTGTCGCAATTACTACATTTATTAATTTAAGAATTGATTCAGAACACGCATTAGGCGTAGCTAAAGAAATGATGGTTTCTGGAGCAGCAGGAGGAATTGATGCATATCAATCAGCGATGATTTACAGTAACATTTCAAACGTTGCCTATAGTTTAATCTTTTTCTCACTGGTAATAACGGCATTTTATCAAAGTAGAATGCTGATGAAACATATTTCTTATATTACTTTGTTTTTGTATACTGTGTTACATACAGTAGTGATCTACCCTACATATGAAATAGTATCAGATTTACCATCGTTTTTAGTCTTTACACAGATGAGTGAGTTTAGAGATATCATGATTCGTACTGTGGTGCTTGTGATTTTTATATTAGCGATAAACTTTAATGTAAGAGTATCGGAAAAGTTAAACGATGAGAGAAAGCGAGAACTGGTTTCTAGAAGGTTATTAGAAAGAGACTTCTTAGTAGTTGTAGAGGATATCTTTAATGGTATTGAAGTGTTTAACTCTTCTAATATGTATAAGGATAAATTTACAACATATAGAAGCGCTCAACTAGTTAGAAAACTAGCTGGACTGTTAAAGTTGAATATTCAAGAAGCGGAGGAAATATCTGACTTTGCTAAGATACATATTGATAAACGGGATTATTTAACACTGATGGACTTTAAACACGTTAAAGTATTATCTCAAAAAGATTATGCTGAGATTGAAGAGAGAACACATATCGGTAGGGAAGTTTTAGCAAGACTAAGAATAAGTCAGTTATCTGAAGACATTGTTCGAACACATTGTCATTCTGGATTTGAAAGACAGTTTAAGGACTTAGATACTCTAAGTATGGATTTAAGAAGTCAATTGGTATTGTTAACAGATTTATATGATGTACTTCGTATGGATAGACTATTCAAGGATGAATTTTCGCATAGAGATTCATTAAGGATTATTAGAGATTCCTTTAGTCAATATTTTGATTTTCAAGTAGTAGATCGTTTTATTCGATTTGAATCTGAGTTCAGAGATTTGTATGATAACTTCATACTATAGGGCCATGAGGTCCTTTTTTCTTGCTTTAATACTAAATGTAGTCTATACTAATTGTGTAACACACAAAAAGTGTGGTAAATCGAAAGAGGAGGAGTCAAGAGATGAGTTATTCTACGTTTTTAAAAGACAATAAGTCAACAGTAGAAAAAATCGTTACAAAACTTTCAAAAACATTTGAATATGTATCTATATTGGGTGTAGATACAAAAGCGAAAGCCTATAATGTTTCTCGCACTGGAAGTGGAATAAACGATTCAATGTTAGGTGAAAGAGGTTTTGTTGTTAGAGTTTTCAACGGTTCAGGTTACTCTGAATATTCATTTAACGAATTGAATGTAAACGATGTGGTGAAACGGATGACTGAAATTGGTCAAAAAGAGTTTACAGTAGAACGAAACATTTATCCGTTAATCGATGAGGAAGAACTTGTAGATTCAATAGAAAATAAAGTCAAGGTACCACTTGAAGAAGTTAGCGCAGCGGAAAAAATTGGTAAACTAACAGAAATTATGAACAAAGGATTAACAATGTCAGAGAAGTTAATCGACTTTAGAGTAAATTATGAAGAAGTACATATTTCAAAAATGTTTATATCAACAAAGAAAAATCTTAGCCAATCGATTATTTTCACAACTGCTAGTGTTGCACCAATCGTTAAAGATGGAGACAAAATCAAATATACACACAAAGGATTTTCAGGTCTTAAAGGTGTAGAGGTTTTAGAGGAAATTGTTGATATTGAAAAAATGGTTCAATTTGCAGAACAATTATTAACTGCAAAAAAAATCATACCTGGTGAATATGAAGTGATTTGTGACCCAGACGTAGCTGGTTTAATTGCACATGAAGCATTTGGTCATGGTGTTGAAATGGATATGTTTGTTAAAAACAGAGCAAAAGGACAGGAGTTTATTGGTAAAGAAGTTGCTTCAAAAGACGTGTCTATGAAAGATGGAGCATTAAGTGCTAGACAAGTTGGAACATATTTGTTTGATGATGAAGGAACGTTAGGTACGGATACAACTGTCATTAAAGAAAGTATTTTAGAGTCAGGGATTAGTGATTTATTAAGTGCTTTAAAACTAGGAACAACTCCAACAGGGAATGGTAGAAGAGAGTCATTTGAACGTAAAGCATACGCAAGAATGACAAATACATTCTTTGTTCCTGGAGAAGATAAATTAGAAGATATGATCAAATCTGTAAAAAAAGGATATTTATTAGAGGGATTTGAATCAGGTATGGAAGATCCTAAAAACTGGGGTATTCAATGTATGTTGTCCGCTGGACGAGAAATAATTGATGGTAAATTAACTGGTAAAATTGTTGCACCAGTATTAATGACTGGCTATGTGCCAGATTTATTGAAGAGTATTTCAATGGTATCAGATGGTTTAGAATTATCTGGTGGAGGATTCTGTGGTAAAGGTCATAAAGAATGGGTAAAAACTTCCACTGGTGGAACTTATATTAAAGCAGTAGGGAGATTAGGATAATGATTAAGATTATATTAGAAGCGTTAAAGCAGATCGATCAATCAGGTTGGTTAATCTCAGATGTAATAACAGAGTCAGAAGAATTGTTTTTTGTGAAAAAGAATTTAGATATGAACCGCGGGAAAAAAGTACATCATATAAATGTAACTCTTTATAAGGATACAGAAGAAAATGGAACGAAATTTAAAGGGTCTTCGACGACAAAAATTTCTCCAACAATGAGCGCAGAAGAAGTGAAAGAAGCGTTAGAAGTAGCTGCCTTAGCTGCATCATTTGTTAAAAATCAACATTATGATCTTGTAGAAAAACAAGATTATACATTTACTTCAGATATCAAAAAGATTGATATCAATAAATTAGTTGAAGCGGTTTACAGATACGATACACATGAAAATGGTGGAATCAACTCTAGTGAGTTCTTTATTGAAACACAAACAAGAAGATTATTAAACTCAAACGGTGTAGATGTTTCTTTCGAATCACAAAACTGTTTGGTTGAATTGGTTACAGACTGGAATGAAGGTAAAGAAGAAGTAGAATTATATGAAATGCTTAAGTTTGCATATATGGATTATGATGAACTAGCAGATAAAGTGAAAAATATGATTGAAGAAACACATCAAAGAGCAATCGCCAAACCCTTAAAATCAATCGGTGATGTTCCAGTTGTTTTAACAGGTGAAAGTGTAACTTCTATGGTGGAGTACTTTATGATGAGACCAAATTATCAAGCAAACTACCAAGGTTTCTTTGATACAAAAGTAGGAGACAAACTACAAGGAGACATTCAAGGAGATGCTCTTAATATTACTTTAAGAGGAAAATTAGAAAATTCAACAATGTCAGCACCTTGTGATGGAGATGGGTTTATTCTAAAGGACACTCAAATTATTAAAAATGGTGAAGTTGTATCTGGATATGGTTCAAAACGTTTTGCGTCTTATTTAGGAGTAGAACCTACTGGAAACTTCAGTAATATTGATGTTGAAGCAGGTACTTTAACAAAAGAAGATTTAAAAAAACCACATGTAGAGTTAATTAGTTTTTCTGATTTCCAAACAAATCCATTAACAGGAGATTTTGGTGGTGAAATTCGTCTAGCTAGATATTTTGATGGAGAAAAATATATTCCATATTTCGGTGGAGCAATCACTGGAAATATGAGAAATATCCAATCAGACTTACGCCTGAGTGAAGAAATAAATCAAATTAATAACTTCAGAGGACCGAAGTATATTCAGTTTGATAAATATAGTTTAGTAACAAATTAAGCCTGGTAACCAGGCTTTTTTTTATTTTAGAGTTTTGGCGTGATAAAAACAAAAAACACTACACTTCAAGTATTAGCTGCTAAAAAAAGAGTAGACAAGTACAGTTTACTATGTTATTTTGATTTTGATTAGAGGTGATGAAAATGAAATACGAATTATTGTTTGAAGATAATTTTAATTATGTAGGAAAACCAGCTGAGGAGCATTGGAATATTGAAGTAGCTGGACACGGTGGTGGAAATGCTGAACTACAGTATTATGTTGATAAGGAAGATACCGTCTTTGTAAAAGATGGTATGTTACATATTGTTGCAAAAAAAGAACCATATATGGGGAAAGAGTATACGTCTGCAAAGTTGTTAACGTATGGGAAACACTCTATCCAATATGGAAAAGTAGAAGTAGAAGCCAAATTACCAAAAGGAAAAGGAACTTGGCCTGCAATCTGGATGTTACCTAATTCGTTCAAGGTAGGAAACAGTTGGCCTGGATGTGGTGAAATTGACATAATGGAACATATAGGTAGAGTTCAAGATTCAGTTCATTTTAGCCTACATACTGGCACTTATAATTTTAGAAATAATGACACTCAATTTACAAGCGTAAAACATATAGAAAATGTATCTGACTCTTTCCATACTTATGGTATAGAGTGGGATGAGAAAAGAATAAAGTTTACAATCGATGATGAAGAGTGTGCTCAGTTCACTAAAGGTGAAAGAGAAGATGTTTCTGAAAGCGGGTGGCCATTTGATCAACCATTCTACTTAATTCTCAATTTAGCCATTGGTGGACACTGGGGTGGAGAGGTTGATGATTCAACACTTCCTTGGGTTATGAATGTGAAATCGGTAAGGGTTTACAAAAAATTATAAATTCTATTGAATTAAAAAAAATTTATGGTTATAATTAATTGTAAATTTTTTTTAGGCTTTTTACTTAAACGTTTAAGTTATTCCTTTTTAAATAAATAATAATTTTTTTATTTCATTACTTAAACGTTTAAGTTGTTAGGAGAATATCATGGTTAAATTAAAAGACATTTCTAAAAAAACTGGATACTCTACAACAACAATCTCAAGAGCGCTGAACGGACATAGTGATATCGGTGCTGATACGATTCGAAAAATTAAGAAAATTGCAGATGAAATGGGATATGTACCAAATGCAACTGCAAGAAATCTTAAGATGAAAAAATCTTGGACGATAGGGATTGTTTTTGAAGAGATGTCTGGAATTGGATTAAGACATCCGTTGTTCGCTGAGATTTTAGATGGATTCAAAAAAAGTGTTGAAAAAGCAGGATATGACATAATGTTTATTTCTTCCAATAAGGAGAGTTATTTAAAACATGCGGTAGAAAAGCAACTAGATGCTGTTTTTGTTTTGTGTTCTGTTTTTGAAGGTGATTCATACCAAGAACTAGCACAAAGTAATATTCCTGTTATTGTAATCGATCACTTTAGTAATAACATTTATAACATAACGAGTGACAATCGCGAAAGTATTCACGAGGTAGTTAGTTATCTGTATAGTCTTGGGCATAAAAAAATTGCACACATTTATGGTGTGGACACAACCTTTACTGGAAAGAAAAGAAGGCAACACTTCTATAATGCAATGGAAGACCTTGGATTAGAACTATGTGACGAATATATGGTAGATGGAAATATTTATACATTGGAGGATGGTAGAAGGGCTATGAGACAGTTATTAACTCTAGATTCACCACCTACAGCAGTATTCTGTGCATGTGACATGTTAGCAATAGGAGCGATACAGGCGATTAATGAAGCGGGACTTAGATGTCCTGATGATGTATCTGTCGTTGGTTTTGACGGAATTGAAATATCAAGTTTAGTCAGCCCTAGTTTAACAACAGTAAGACAAAGAACGTTTAAAATGGGCGAGGTAGCATCTGAATACTTAATCGACATGATTGATAAGAAAATAGAAAATGAAGCAAAAACAATATACATAGACACTGAGTTTGTTATCGGTGGTAGCACAAAATCAATTAAATAAAGGTATTAGACACGAAAGTGTTTCATATAAATTTTAGGAGGAATTCGAAATGAAAAAAATCTTTACTTTATTATTACTAGGAATTTTGGCTTTATCAATGGCTGGATGTGGGAAAAAGTATGAAGCTTTAGACACTTCAGTTAGTGGTGAAATCGACATCATGTTATGGTCTGGTGACGGATCATATATGGAAGATATCGGACATAAAGATATCGCTCCAGAAGAGATGACTGGTCAAAACAATGCTGCGGCTCATGCTGTTGCAAAAGCATTTAACGAAATTTATCCAAACGTTGTCATTAACGTTTACGTTAAAGCTGGTGGACCTGAAGATGGTATTCCATGGGCTCAGGAGTTAGAAAACTTCAAAGCGGATCATGGTAAATATCCTGACGTTTGGGCTTCAACTGACTTAGTTGGAGATATTCAAAAAGGATTAGTTGCTGACTTATCACAATTCGAAAACGATCCAATGTATCAATCATTTAACCCTGCAATCATGGAAATGATGAACTACTATGGATTCCAAGCTGGGTTACCTCAGTATGTAATCCCTTGGGGTGTATATGTAAATAAATCATTAGCAGAAAACAACAATATCGATATGCCTGATCCATTATGGACAATTGATGAGTACACTGACTTTATTTCTGAAGCAGATATGGAAACATTCTATGGTGCTGTTGATGTACCATTAAAATTTGCTGAGTCTGGAACTACTGGTGTTGTTAAATCAATGTTCGAGTACGATGGTTCTGGTGACGTTGTAAATGTAAATAACGATGAAATGAAAGAAATGTTAGAGTACATTCATGAATGGGCTGATTATTCAGTATTCCCTCAATTCTGGGCTGGAAATGTAGACCAATCATACATCGATGCTAACTGGTGGTGGGGATATAAATTCTTCACAGACAACTCAGTATTAACACTAGATGGTGATCCTTGGATGTTAGGTACTGCTGCAAATCCAGATTCTTGGTTACCTGCTGCATTCGACTTTGATGTATATCCAAGACCAGCAACTGAGTACGTAGATAACCATGTAGGTGTTGTATTAGACCCTATGGCTGTACATAACTATGCAATGGATGATGGAAACCCTGAAATGACTGAAGAAGAATTAGCTAAAACAAAATTAGCTTATACTTTCGCTGCATTCTGGGTAGGAGATACTGCTTCATGGCAAGCAAGATTGGACCAAATGTATTATCCTGGTGAAAATCCAGAATCTGCATTAAATGATTCATTCCCAGTAGTTGTTGGTGATGAATTCCAAACACAAATGAACTTATGGTATGAAACTCCAAACCATGCTGCATTAGAATCAGAAGCACAATTCCCTGGTTTCCATGCTGTTGTTGATTTATGGGAACAAGGTTCAATGTGGGATGTTTCAGATAAAGCATATCCATACTGGCATGAGCATGAAGGTGCAAGAAGAGCAAATATTCATGAATGGCTGCAAATGGGTAACGATAATGTAACTGGTGTTCAATTTACATCAGACCAATTTATCGATACTATCAAGTCTTTACTTCCAACTTGGAACGAAGATTTCAATGCAAGATTTGATGAAGCAATACAAGCATTAAAAGATGGATTAATGGAATTCTATCTATTTGAAGAGGAAGATTTCGAGTAAGAAAACGGATTTTGAGGCGTGGGTTACCGCTCGCGCCTTTAAATTTGCGTTCTTGTTAGCGTAATTGAAAGAGGTGCAAAATTATGAAACAGTGGATAATTAGACTAATTAGGTGGGCAATATATATAGGGCTTGCTGTTGTATTATTTTTAGTCATGAGACCAAATAACACAATAAATATAAATAGTGATGACATAAAGCCTAGGGAAGTAGAAGACTCACTTTATTTACTAAACAATACTTTAAATAGACCATTTGATGGTTATTTTAATGAGAAGTTTAGTGTCAATTACGGTGATATGATATTTGAAGCCAAAAGTGGCGATTTTGGAGTTATTACATATGAAGAAAAAGCCACATTCAATGTAGAATTACCAGAAGCCGGTGACTATAGTATTCTTTTATCATATAAAAATGATGAAGACGCTTTAAGCAGTACAACAATTATGGTTGCTGTTAACAACGAGTATCAATTTGACGAAGCTCGATTAATTGATATTCCAATATACTGGGAGGACCAGACAAAGGAGTTTACCTTAGATACATATGGTGACGAAACTATTCCACCATTATTACAAGTGAACGGAAACTTAGAAACAGAACTTTACAATAATCAGTATTACACAGATCAACCTATGTTATTCCATTTTGAAAAAGGAATGAATGAAATAACGATTACCAATATTTCATCAAACGATATTGAAATTCAAAATGTTTCCCTTGTGGAAACAAAGGAAATCCCGGATTATGATGAATACCATACAACTGATGAATTAATTGATGAAATGATATCGGTTAATGCAATTGATTATGTTGAAAAAAATTCATCATTTGCAAGATTATTATCATTTAATGACCCAAGTGTAGAACCACATGACGCAGTAGACAAACTACTTAACGTAGTAGATGGAGCAGCTTGGAAAGATTCTGGTCAAGAACTATCATATGAAATTACAGTACCAGAATCAGGGAACTATCATTTATCATTTCATTATTTAAATGATAAAAATGATTTTTCGATCTTTAGAACAATACAAATCGACGGAGAAGTACCATTTAAAGAATTGTTAAGTTACGAGTTTCCAGCTACAGGAACAAACTCTTGGGAAAACATTACGCTTGGTAATAATGAACCATTTGAGATTTATCTAACGAAAGGAACTCATATTTTAACGCTTAAAGTTGAAACAGCAGCTGTTGCTGAATCTGTTGAAGAGATAAGATTATTAATAAATCACATAAACCAGTTTGCTTTAGAAATTGTAAAGATAACTGGAACAAATGCAGATCAAAACAGAACATGGAACATCACGAAGTATTTACCGCAAACAGAAGAGTATTTAGATAGTTATATAGCAATTATTCAAAATATTATGGTAGAGAATAGTGTGTATTCAAATAAGGGGTTAGAATCATCAACGTTATCTTATTTAAATACAGCACTTCAATCGTTAGAAAAAATGAGAGATGATGCTGATAATTTACCGCTTTATTTAGCAGATTTATACAGTGGTACTGGTTCAGCAACACAAATGTTAGGGGATTCGATTACATTCTTAATAGAACAGCCAATGTATTTAGATATGATTTATGTTCATGGTGATGAAAAAATTCCGAATGCAAATGCGAACTGGTTTGAATCGTTAGGTTCAAGTACTAGATCATTCTTAGCATCATTTACATCAAAAAAATATATTATTGAAAATGATCCAAATGTACTAAACGTTTGGGTTAATAGACCAATCACACATGTTGATATGTTACAAAAGATGGTGGATTCAGAGTTTACACCTGAAACTGGAATTAAGGTGAAGATTTCTGTTATGCCAGACCCAAACAAGTTGATCCTTTCTGCAAGTGCAAAAGACACTCCTGATATTAGTTTAGGAACATTATCATATATGCCATTTGACTTTGCAATTCGTGAAGCTGCGTATGACTTAACACAGTTCCCTGATTTTTGGGAGTTTGCAGACAATTTCGCACCAGGTTCGATGGTACCGTACATCTATAACGATGGTGTATATGCACTACCAGAAACATTAGATTTTAATGCTTTGGTTTATAGAAAGGATATCTTTGATGCTTTAGATATTGATGTTCCAAATACATGGGATGATGTTGTAAACATTCTTCCTGAGTTACAAAGTTATGGGATGAGTTTTTATCATCCGATTGCTGATGGAACTACATCGTTAAAATGGTTCTATCAAACTTCACAATTTATATATCAATTTGGCGGGACTCTTTATACAGAAGATGGTACTTCCACAACAATTGATAATGAACAAGGGGTAGAAGGTATTAATTTCCTTGTAAATTTATTTAAAAAGTATTCAATGCCAACACAAGTTATGATTTTTTCGAACTCGTTCAGATACGGGACAATTCCAGCTGGTATTGTTAACTTCAACACATATCTACAAATAAAAAATACTGCCCCAGAATTAGTAGGGCAATGGGCTCTTAGCGATTATCCTGCAGTTATTGATGACAATGGAGAGTTAAACCGTTGGTATATCGCAAATGGTACAAATGGTATGATTTTTAATGACACAGACCGAGCGGACGAGGCTTGGGAATTTATGAAATGGTGGATGGATGAGGATACTCAAACCGTCTATGCATATAACTTACAATCTACTTATGGGCCAGAATTTGTCTGGTTAAGTGGTAATGTGAACGCACTAGCAAATTCGCCAATTGATAATGAAGATAGAAAAGTAATTATGGACCAAGTTCAATGGATTAACGATGTCCCAAGAACACCAGGACAATATATGTTGGAAAGAGGAATCTCAGATATCTGGAATAAAGCAGTATTTGATAATTATACAACACGTGTAGCTGTTGATGTACAGACATTAACTATTGATCGTGAAATCCAGCGTAAGATGATAGAGTTTGGTTACTTAGATGAAGACGGAAATGTTCTAAAAGAGTTCAAAATCAGAGATGTATATTGGGTTCAAGAACAAATAGATAAAGCGAAGGAGGAGAAATAATTGATTGCAAAATTAAAAGATTCAAGTTTTAGAGATGCATTAAGTGTATTTTTGATGATATTACCATATGCACTTTTGTTCTCAATGTTTATTGCTCTTCCTGTAGCAATCGCAATAGGTTTATCATTAACACATTTTAATGTTATTCAAACTCCTGAGTTTACAGGGTTGATAAATTATGTTCGAATTTTGACTCAGGATGAAGTGTTTATGAAGTTTGTATTACCAAACACAATAAAATTTTCACTAATTGTTGGACCAGGAGGATATGCGTTATCATTCATATTTGCATGGATGTTAGCTCAAATCCAGGCGACTCCAAGGAAACTTCTAACCTTAGCATTATATTTACCTTCGATGGCAGGTCCTGTTTTTATGGGATTTATATGGAGAACGATTTTTGCCGGAGACAAAGCAGGGATATTAAATGCTGTACTCTTAGACAATGGATTTATAGAAACGCCAATCCAGTTTTTGGTAGATCCAGCATATTTGATGAATATTATGATTGTAGTTGCATTATGGAGTGCAATGGGTATTGGTTTCTTGGCAATGCTTGCTGGGATTCTTAATGTTCCAGAAGAATTATATGAAGCAGCATATATAGATGGATTGAAGAATAAGTTTCAGGAAGTAATGTATATAACGATTCCAAGTATGAAACCGCAAATGTTATTTGGGGCTGTAATGGCAATCGTTGGAGCATTTAGTAATGGGTACATTGGGACGGCACTGTCTGGCTCAAACCCGACACCACAATACGCAGGGCAGGTTATTTATAACCATATTGAAGATTTTGGTTTCCAACGTTATGAGATGGGATATGCGGCAGCAATCTCGGTTGTCTTATTGTTAATCGTTTGGGGATTCAGCAAAATTGCTTACGCTCTGTTTTTAGAGAAAGATTAGGAGGGGAAAAGATGGCTAAGTTTCAAGGTACAAGAATAAATCCACAAAGATTCAGTACATCACAGTTGAAGTATTACTTCATCTTAATTCCTGTCGCAATCTTTATGGTATTACCAGTTGTTTTTATTGTTAACAATGCGTTTAAACCGCTGGATGAGTTATTTATGTTCCCACCTAGGTTGTTTGTTCAAAAACCAACATTGGAGAATTTCCAAAACTTGTGGAGAACAGCTTCTACCACAGGAGTACCTATGAGTAGATACTTATTTAACTCAATATTAATAACAATTTTGACTATGTTACTGACTGTAATGATTACAACAGCCAGTGCATATGTATTAAGTAAAAAAAGTTTTAAAGGGAAGAATGTAATGTTAGGAATCAACCAAGCAGCATTGATGTTTGTTCCTATCGCAGTAATTATTCCTAGATATTTGATTATTATTAATTCTGGTATCGGAAATTCGATATGGGCTCATGTATTACCGTTAATCGCAATGCCTGTAGGATTGTTCTTAGTAAAACAATTTATTGACCAGGTTCCTGACGCGTTGATCGAAGCAGCGCGAATTGATGGTGCAAGTGAGTTTACAATTCTACTTAGAATTATTGCTCCACTTACAAAGCCAGCGTTGGCTACAGTAGCAATTTTAACATTCCAAGTTGTATGGAATTATGTAGAATCAAGTAACTTGTATGTTACAGATGAAACATTGAAGACGTTTGCATTTTATTTAAGTACATTGACAAGACCGCAATCTGGTAACGCGATTGCAGGAGTTGGAATGTCCGCAGCAGCTTCGTTAATCTTATTTATTCCAAACCTAGTGATCTTCATCATTATGCAAAGTAATGTGATGGATACTATGGGGAACAGTGGGATCAAATAATGAAAAAAATATTAATAGCATTATTGATACTTTTAATAGGTGTCGTTACAGTAAGTGCGTCGGGCGTTACATCTTATACGATCGCTTACAGAACAGATGGTTATTTTGGTAAAACACAGGATGCATATTTACCAAATCAAACAATTACTACATTGGGGTTAGATTCGCCAGAGGAAATGGCGTTTGGTCCTGACAATATTTTATATATTGCTGATACTGGTAACAAAAGAATTGTTTTATACAACACGGTTACCGGTGAGTTAGAAGGAGAAATAACAAACGAAGAATTTAGTAAACCAAAGGGTGTTTTTATAACAGAAGAAGGTTTAATCTACGTAGCTGATAGCGGAGCTGAAGCAGTATTTAAACTTTCAAGTGATGGAGAAATATTAGATACATATGGTAGACCTACGGCACCTGCATTTGGAGATACAAACTACAATCCAAAACGTATCGCAGTAGACGATCGTGGGAATATGTATATGGTTAGTGAGGGTGTTTATAACGGAATTATCTTGTTATCAAAGACAGGGGAATTCTTAGGATATTTCACTTCAAACGATGTAAGTTTAGATTTTGTTGAAACACTGCAAAAATGGTTCTTTACAGAAGAACAAAAAGAAGAGTTAGCAGACAAGGTTCCGACCACATTCTCAAATGTAAATATTGATGATGGTGGGCTAGTTTACACTACTACGATGGGAGAAGACGTAGACAGTCCTATCAAAAAACATAATACTGCAGGGGATAATATGTTCGATAATGATTTATACTTCGATGAAACAATCGTAGATATCGAAATTGATCAAGATGGAATTATATACGTTGCATATCAAACAGGGGTTATCTTTGTTTTAACACCAGATGGATGGTTTATCCACGGATTTGGTGCAGGAGTATTGGATAAGGATGTTTCTGGATTGTTCTCTTCTTTGCAGGCTATTAGTGTAGATGAACAAGGGAATCTATGGGCATTGGATATTGATAAAGGATATGTTCAATCATTTACACCAACCGGTTATGCAATAGGAATCTACGATGCATTAATCTCTTATGAAAAAGGTCTTTATGAAGAAAATATTGAAAAATGGACCGATATTTTAGAGATGAACCAAGCATCTTTCTTGGCACATTATTCAATTGGTAGAAATTATTTGTTCTTACAAGAATACGAAAAAGCTATTGAACACTTCAAAATTGCTGATTCAGAGTATTATTATTCTCAAGCATTTTGGGAGTTAAGAAACATTTGGTTACAAGACAATATGAATACAATCCTGCTTGTTGTCGTAACAGCGGTTGTTGCATTCAACCTTATTGGTTATGTGGATCGTAAAAAGAACATATTAAAGCCAATTAGGGCAATAATGAAAAAAATTGGCAGTATAGATTTTGTCAAAGATATAAAGTTATATTTTAGTATGATAGCTCATCCTATTGAGTCGTTCTATGAAATTAGACGACATAGAAGAGTTGATAATAAGTCGATGATATTTATTTACGCTTTGATGTTTGCTGTATTTATGTGGTACATCTATGGTAAAGGGTTTATTTTCCAATATCAAAATGCCGATCAAATTGATATTGCACCAATTTTATTTGGGTATTTTAGTTTTATTATACTGTTTATAGTTTGTAACTATTTAGTTACATCAATTAATGATGGAAATGGTAGTTTAATGGATATTACAAAGATGTTTGCATATGCGACTGCGCCGTTAGTGCTTGGTACAGTAATCGCCTTGTTAATGTCATATGTTTTAACGAATAACGAAATCTTTATTTTAAACTTAACGTTTACTATTTCTATTGTTGGATTTTTGATTTATATATTATTAGGTGTTCAAGAAATTCATGGATATAGAACGAGAGATGCGGTAAAAAGTATCTTTATGACAATCTTGTTTATGACAATAATTATGTTTGTTGCTTTGATGATTTTTATGATGAGTAACGAATTATATCAGTTTATAGTTTCACTATTAAGGGAGGTGTGGAGAAATGTCACAACTTAAAAAATTGTTTATATTGGTATTTCTGTTCATCCCTATGGTAACTGTTAATGCTGAAGAATATGTGGAAACACAAAAGGACACAAGGTTTATTACAGAAAAAATTGATATTGAAGAAGTAGACCTATCAGAGTTTACCTTCTTAGAAGAAAACGAGAACTTTAAATTCTATTTTAGAGATGACCGTGACATTATAGCTGTATATGACAAAAATAATGGCTATACATGGAAATCAGGACTTGATATTGAGTTTTCAAAAGATATTAAAAGTGATTGCGATGATGCTTATGATGATGAATCACTAACTGTTGAAGAGCGTATTGAGGTTTGTAGACCGATAGAAGACCGTTTAAATACAACGTTCACAGGAATCGCAAATTCACTAATCACAATGGAGTATTTTGATGCAACTCAAAAAATAAAAAGAATATCTAGCGCATCAAGAACAGGTGGAGAATCTGAGTTAACAAAAATCTCAGATGGTAAATATTTGTTAGAAGTTAGGTTTACTAGTATTTATGTTAGCCTAGATGTTTATATTTATTTCACAGATACTGGATTCGATTTAGAAATTAAAGAAGATTCCATTACAGGGAAAGACGTTGATTTAGTTTCTGCTATTATGTTAAATCCGTTTATGGGGGCATCTGGTGGTCAAAACACATTGTGGAACGCTGAAGATGAAAGATACAACATTGATGTACCAAAAGAAATGATTGATGGTTATGTATTAGTACCAGACGGAAGTGGAGCGTTGATTAGATTTAACAACTATACTGAATCATTAAAACAATATGAAGGTGATGTGTATGGAGTAGATTACGCTCAAACTACACATGACTCTGTTGAAGAGGATTTCTTCGTACCATTTAAGGAACCATCAATGCCTGTATATGGTATTGCACACGGTTATAGACAAGCTGCATTTGTTGGTTATGCGACACAGGGTGCCGAGTATATGGAGGTCATTGTATCTCCTGAAGAGAATATGACATTCTACACATGGGCGTATCCTAAATTCACTTACAGGGCTGAGTATTACCAGGTTTATAATCAAAAAGGAGATGGTTTCTTTAATGTCTTCGAAGAACCAAATCATTTTGATATTTATATGAACTATGAGTTTTTAAGCAATGGAGTGGAAGATGGTAAACCAGCCGATTATGTCGGTATGGCCATGGCGTATAGAGAGTATTTATTAAATGAACAAATCTTAGAGGAACAATCTTTAGATGAAGTGTCAATGAGAGTTGATTTCCTTATGAGTGATTCAAAAGAAAGCATCTTCGGGTATAAAAACGTCATTATGACTACTGTAGACCAAGCGGATGCAATCCTATCTGATATAAAAGCAGATGGAATTGACAACTTATCTGTTGGACTAATGGGATGGCAAGCTGGCGGTGTTACATTACAAGATCCTTATAAAGCCAGATTTACACGAAAAATTGGAACTGGAAGTGAGTTTGATGAACTTTTTGAAACACATAACGATATAGATATTTCGCTTGTTGAAGAGTACGTTGAGATTACTTCAGCTCAGGTAAATATAAGAAATAATGCTGCAAAACATATAAACCTACAGTTTATGGAAGTAATAAAGTCATGGGTTTTAATTCATAACTTCGGATATTCTTCACCAGAAGTGGCTGTAGAATGGATGGCAACGCAGTTAGAAAAATTAAATAAGGTTGACTTCAATTCATTTACATATGATGGTATTGGGGATAACTTGTATTCAGATTATAAAAGAGATATTACAGTAACAGATAGTATTGAACTGTATCAAGAATTTTTAAGTGGTGTAAACCATGACGTGAATATAGTGAATCCAAGTCAGTATTTATGGCAGTACACTGATCGATATTTACAAACACCAATGAATAGTACCGCGCATTTAATTGAAACAGATACAGTACCATTTTTACAATTAGTAGTAGCGGATTCAATGGAATTGTTTGCACCTTACTCAAACTTCAGTTTTAGCAAACAATCGGATATTTTAAGAATGATTGACTATAATGTAGCTCCTTCATTCATTATTACTCATGAATCGGCTCATAAAATGGCATCGACAAATTCAGGCGAGTTTTATTCAACATCATACGAAAACTATGATGAAGATATAAGAAGAGTTTATGACGGTGTCTCAACTGCATTAAATAAAGTTAGTGAAGCAAATTGGGTTGACCGTGAAGTTATTGCTGAAGGTGTTATTAAAAACACCTATGATAATGGGGTAGAAATAATTATTAACTATACAGATGATAGTTATCAGTATTTAGGAGAAATGGTTCAAGCAGAATCATATAGAGTTTATGGCTAAGAATGTGTTAACAAAAAAGCAAAATAGAACAGGATATGCATTTTTAAGCCTATGGCTTGTTGGTTTCATTGTATTTACCCTATACCCATTATTTTATTCACTATTCTTAAGTTTTAATGACGTTAAATTAACAGTTAGAGGTTGGGAAACAACATGGGTTGGTTGGACCAACTATACTGAGACGCTTTTAACAAATACGACATTTGTACCAGCGTTAATAGAATTTATTATTATGGAAATTGTATATGTTCCAATCATTATAATCATTTCATTTATCTTAGCATCGCTTTTAAATAGAGATATGAAATTAAGAGGACTATTCAGAACAATCTATTTTCTTCCAGTAATTGTTTTATCAGGACCAGTTATGTATCAGTTAATTGATTCTGATTCTACTAAAATTGGTGAAGTTTCTGAAAACTTCATCTACAGAGCTATTGAGAGTGTTAGTGTTGGATTTGCCAGTGTTATTGAGCTAATGTTTGATAACCTATCACTAATTTTGTGGTTTACGGGTATTCCAATTATCTTATTTATCAATGGTTTACGAAAAATAAACGGTGCCTTGTATGAAGCTGCTGAAATTGATGGAGCTACACAATGGCAAATATTATGGAAAATTAAAATTCCTTTAATTAAACCAATTGCGATGGTTGTAGGTTTCTTTTCAATTGTGCAATTAGGTTTATATGAAATAAATCCAACATTTGAACTAATGAAGGAGGCGTTAGCAAATACCTCAGGTGGTATGGGGATTGCTGCTACATTTGCATGGTTGTACTCGCTTGTTATCGTAATATTAGTGGTAACTTTATTCTTGTTATTAAAAGATAAAAAAGACGTAAAAGTAGAATCTATTTCAGATTATCAAGCAAACATGGAAAAACAAAGACTTCGTTATCAGCGTATGGACAAATTTAGAAATGCAGTATCTATAGAAGGTATTGTTGAACGATTTAGTAAGAAACGAGGTGACAAAGATGAAGAATAAAATTTTCTCTTTGAAGTTTCTTACAAACTTACTGATCTATACATTATTGATTTCAATCAGTTATGTATATCTTTACCCATTAATCAAAATAATCTCACTGACATTTATGAGTCAAGCTGACATTATTAATCAAGAAGTAGACTGGATCCCAACTTCACTTGACTTTGGAAATATTAGAGTTGCCTATCAAGTATTGGGTGGTTGGACTACTATATTTAATTCGATTTGGGTATCACTATTGTTTGCATTGGCACAGACATTCGTAAGTGCATTAACGGGATTTGCATTTGCAAGATATGAGTTTAAATTTAAAAGATTCTGGTTTGCAATGGTATTAATATCATTCATTATTCCAGTATCTGTATTGTTAGCACCGAGAATTATGATGTTCTCAACATTCCAAAATACATTGGGTATTCAAATGTTTGGATCAATCATACCGCAGTTCTTTATGTCGATAACAGGACAAGGAATCAACTCAGCAATCTTGATTTTAATCTTTTATAACTTCTTTAGAGTTATTCCGATTTCATTGGATGAAGCTGCAAAGATGGACGGAGCGACTTCTGTACAGATTTTATGGCATATTATCATAAAAATGAGTATACCAGCAATTACAATAGTCATGCTGTTCTCATTCGTTTGGAACTGGAACGAAACATATTTAACATCAATTTTTATAAAAGATTCGATAGCACTACTGCCAATGAGGCTAAGTGCATTTGATGGATTGTTTAATGCTAGAGGTGGAGATAATTTATTGAGTGAAGCGTATAAAATGGCCGCAACATTCTTTAGTATTAATCCATTGTTAATTATTTACTTAGTAGCGCAAAGACAGTTCATTGAAGGAATTGAAAACACAGGTATTACAGGAGAATAATATGAAAAAATTAATCTTACTTGTCTTGCTAGTAACAACTGTTTTAGCAGGCTGTAAAAAAACAGAAGAACCAATTATTGAACCAGTTGAAGTTTGTTATGGCAAAGGGTTCGAGTATAGTGAGGACTTAGAGTATACCTTGGTATGGTCAGATGAGTTCGATATTGACGGTGCGCCAAATGAGGAGTACTGGAAATACGATATCGGCGGAACTGGTTGGGGGAATAATGAGTTACAGTACTATACAAAAGACAATGTTATTGTTGAAGCTGGTTTGTTAATCATCGAAGCAAGACAAGAAGATTATTCTGGTAGAGATTATACTTCTACAAGGTTAGTTTCAAAAGGAGAAGCTAGCTTCCTATATGGAGTGATCGAAGTGAAGGCGAAGTTACCTTATGGTACTGGAACTTGGCCTGCAATTTGGATGTTGCCAACTGATTGGAGATACGGTGGTTGGCCTGATTCAGGTGAAATAGATATTATGGAACATGTTGGTTATGAAATGAATGTTGTTCATGGTACAGTGCACACTGGTTCATATAACCATATTAAAAACACACAAAAAGGTGACTCAATTGTTGTAGACAACGTACATGAAGAATTTCATGTTTACAAAATTGAATGGTTACCGGATAAAATACATTTCTACGTTGATGATGAACTGTATTATACATTTGAAAATAAATGGATTGATTGTCCAACTGAAAATCAATGGCCATTTGATGAATATTTCCACTTAATCTTAAATATAGCTGTCGGTGGAAATTGGGGTGGTGTTCAAGGTGTTGATGAAGACATCTGGCCTCAACGAATGGAAGTTGATTACGTAAGGGTATATCAATCTGAAGAGATAAATAATTTGGTGGTGGAATAATGTTTAAATTAGAAAATAAGGATTTTACAATTAAAGATTATAATAATCAATTGCCGTTTGCATCATTTTTACCGGGTATTGCTGGTAAAAATGGTATTCC
>PPCM01000162.1_pt1 | contig 95145 bp, 73 predicted proteins | sample 1555541 | NCBI WGS metagenome assembly PPCM01 (sample SAMN05284479, study PRJNA326546) | Marine sediment metagenome, whole genome shotgun sequencing project. | isolation source: marine sediment | place: Germany: Wadden Sea | collected 2012-09-05 | reverse complement strand
ACATTAACCACCTGATGATGCCGGATAGGAACACCCTTGGGTAACCCAGTTGTTCCAGAGGTATAAATAACATAGGCAAAGCTTTCAGGCCTGGAACAGATGGGAAAAGGTTTACTTGTTTCTTGGCCTGTTGGTAAATCTGCAGAAATTGCATCAATACAAACTGTTGCTGAATAAGGAAAAAGAGATGCATATTTATCATGCGTGACAAGTAGAGATATATTTGCATCCTCAACAATAAACTTCAATCTATCTTCTGGATAGGAAGGATCGAGAGGCACATAAGCTCCTCCTACCTTAAGAATACCCCAGATTGTAGCAATCATCTCCATCCCACGATCCATACTCAAACCGATGAATGCGCCCGGTATAATCTCTTTGCCTGTCTCTTTAACGCTTCTTTCTTGTAGTGTTCTGGCAATACGGTCTGACCATACATCCAGCTCTGAATAACTCACATCCTTTCCATCACAAGAGAGGGCAACCGCATCCCCTTTGGCCTGCACCTGTTCACGGAAAAGTTCAGGTAAAGACACATCGTTTCGATATGGAACAAAAGGCTTATTAAGCTCTAGTAATCGAATTTCGTCTTCTTTTGAAACAGTTGCCAAATTCCCTATACGCTCTGCTGGCTGAGAAACACCGTGATCCAGCACCGCCACCAAGCCTTGAAACAAGGTGTCTATATCTTCTTCTGAAACGGTATCCCCTGGAACAAATAATAGTTCAAGGACACCATCTTTATCACGGTTATTTGTATTTATATGAACAGCAAGGTCTGAAGTAATTCCACCCGGCATAACATTTGTTATCTCTGGCAAGTCTTCAATATTCGGATGGCCTACCAGGTTAATGTTCAGCAAGTGAGAGATATCTTCGCCATACTTTTTTTTCGTATCACTGGCAAGCAGGTCAAAAGGATAGCGTGAATGTTGCTTTAAAATTTTATTGATCTTAGCTCCAATCGTTGAACTATAATCAAGAAAAGACTGATTAGAATCGATGGTGAACATGAATGGTAAAGAACTGACAAACATCCCCGCCATTGTTCCAAATCTTGCATCCGCACGATTGTGACTTGCTATGCCAACACCAAAGTTCTCCATGCGACAAACTTTTGATATATATATGCCAAGACCACTGAGAAGTATTTTATATATTGAAAGACGATGTTCCTGACTAAATTTATGAATTTTTGCACGTAACTCAACAGGAATTTCCTTGAGTATTTCTGCATCTTTGAGAAAGGTTGGAGATGAACTCACGGATGGTAGTGATACCTTTTCTGGAAGTGTTGATGTCTCGTTAAGCCAGAAGTCCCGATCAAGACTAAACTGTGCGGAGTCCTTGTACTTTTGCTCTTCTTCAACAAAGTCTTGATATGAACCAGCAACCACGACAGGAGACTCGGTCAGACAATAGTTAGCTATCTGATTCGTAATTGAAAGAGTAGTTGCTCCATCACTGACGATATGATGAAGTTTATAAAAATAGCCTAACCCCTGTTCCTTTGAGTCAACAATACAGAAGGCGCAAAGCGGCGCATCAAACAGGGTAAAAGGTGTCGTTGCAACTCCCCTCATCCACTCTTTTGCCTCATCAAAACTCTGAAACGATTCGATTTCAGTGGCCTCTTGTTGATATGCAACTATGTATTGCTCAATACCAATGTTTTCTTTAGTTGAAGGACGTAGTTGAATGCGAAGGCCATCGTTTTGTTCCAATACCGATTGAATTGCCTTATCCAGAGTCGATCGATCGCTTGTTTCATTACACTTCACATAACAGGCAAGATTGTTTACCGCAGTATTAGGTGTTTCATTCTCTACAAACCAAATTCGACGTTGTGGATGACTTAAAGCAAAAGGGTTCATAAGGGTTTCCTCAAACAAATATTATTATGGTCCTGAATTGTTATTTTCTGACTGTTGGAATCATTACCTTATAGGTAAGAGCAATACTAAGTAACAAAACCACACAGACCAAGACAGCCTGCATCGAAATAGTAAATCCGGAATAAGCAGCCAACTCCGAGATAGCATTTTTTTCACCATAGGTATAAAGACCTGAAAAAATAGCTAAACCAACAGAACCAGCAATTGGCACAACTAAAGAATTTAATGCTGAAAAAATCCCCTCTTGTCCACTTGGTGCCTGTTTTAGTATGAGCAAGCTGCTTGCCACCATCAAAATAGAAATTGCCGAACCAAATCCAGCAAGTACACAGCCCATAACAATACGTGAAGGAGTTTGGCCAATAAAAAAAGCGCCAATCGTAACGAGTAGTAAAACCGTACCAGCGCAAATTATAAGATTAACTCCATCAAAACGATCAGTCATTCGCCCTGCAATTGGTGTTGTAATGGCCATTGCAACGGCACTAATGAGCAGGAATAAACCTGCTTGGGCAACGTTCATAGATGAACTACCTGTTATAAAAAATGGAAAGACAAGCATCACACCGTTCATGATCATAAAGATCATGGCTTTCATAAACAGAACAAGGTTTAACCTAAGACTTCTGAATATTTTTAGCTGAATGAGAGGTTTGTCCACTCTCACCTCTGTCCAAAAAAACAATACACAACTCACAAGAAACAGCGCAGCAGTTCCAACAAATAAAGGTGAACCCCATCCTTTTTCAGGCCCAACAGAGAGCATAGTTGGTAATGTGACGAGAGCAATAACACTAAAAATTGCACCTTTAGTATCCATATTGCTAATCGCTATTTTAAAATCCCTGAAAGTATATTTTTTTGACCGATTGCTATTTATGAATCTCAGAAGAATAAAAGCTGAGATCGCTGTTAAAGGAAGATTTATAAGAAAAGCCCAATGCCATGAAAGATGTTCTGCGAAAAACCCTCCTAGAGGCGGCCCGACAATCATACCTAAACTCATCACCATCATCACTGAGCCCAAAACACTGCCAGTTTTCTCTTTAGGCACATGGGTGAGAATGATAGCACCAAAAGAAGCAGCTAGAACTGCCGCACCGACACCCTGCACTCCTCTACCTAAGATGATTTGCTCTATTGATTGAGAAAGTGCACAGGCGAGACTACCAATAAAAAAGAGTACAAGGCCACAGACAAAGACAAAAAGAGAATTAAAGATATCAGCAAAACGCCCTGAAATAAGCTGAAAAGATGCCATGAGCGTAAGATATGCAGTAGCAATAAGCATGGTATGCGGAAGTGGTGCTGAGAACACTTGCTGCATTTTTGGTAACATGACATTAACGACACTCGCGTCAAGACCAGATACAAAAAGGCCAAGCATAAGGGCAAAGATCAAAGAATAATTCAACTCATTCTGCTCAGAGACTTCTGTCTCATTTTTCATGTGTATATCCTGTTAACAATAAAATAGATTACATTGAGGTTTGAAATGTAAGTATTGAGTAACTGAGTTTTTAACTCAATTCTGAGTCACACTTTATACTCTCGAGAATATTCCTAGCATCATCAGAGAAAATTTGAATCTCTTCATAATGTGCTTTTTCTGGCAATCTTTGCATAAACATACCATCACCTTCAAACCAGAGTGGCAGTAGGCCCCCAAGGAAAAACCCTTCTTTTTTCAATTCATTACACGCCCAGTTCACACAGGAATCAGTAAGCTGAAGTTGAACATGTACTATGTTGTTACCTTTATCCTTTTCGATAGTATGTAGAACCTTGTCTCGAAGATCTAACCCTATTTTGTCGATGATAATTTTCATAATGCCAGCACCTGAAATCAAAGAAGATGTACACTTCGTCATTCCAGTTGGAACCTCTCCATTTGAAACTACTTCTCTTTGCACACCTAGATTTACATATGTTTGCTGGAAGAGTTCTCGGTAGTCGTCAGGAATAAAAACAGTTTGTGGATAATCCTGTAAAATTTTGAAGGCCATAAGTAATGACACCCTGCTATTAACTTCTCCTTCGGCGACAAAAGCCTCAGAAGGCATCACCTCCACCTCGACTCCAGAGGAAATAAATCCAAGTTTATCTGCTATTTTTTGTGAGATTATATGATTACATAAGGCCTCACAAAAAATAGCTTTCGCACCAATCTGAGCTGCTAAGACATTAACAGCAAAAGATGAAAGTTTTGCGCCAAGAGCTTTACCACCACGAAAATCTTTTAAGACCATCAGCTGTCCAAGTTCATAGACGGAGCTTTGTTGCCCTCCTCTAAAGAGTCCAATGAGACCTACAACATCACCTTTCTCAGTTCTGGCTACTGCGGTAAAATGTTCATCACCCTCATTGACCGCAATAATTGCCTGTGGGTCATACACATAATCCATCGGAAATTTATCGCCATAAACAGTGTAGTAACAATGAGCAATCCCTAAGGCATCTTCGGGTTTAAAGACGTCAATTACTACTTTCTGTTTTGGCTCAATTTGATATGATGTTTTGGCAAGAAGTTGTAATGCTTTTTCTCGGGAAATTTGCATCGACATAGCTCTCCATCTCTTTTCTCAACTCTTAGATTTAATTAAAATAATTGTCATACAGTAGTGATAGACTAGGCCTCAACATTGCCCTTAGAAAAACTTAAATTCATCAAGTCAATTGTGGCAAAATGTGGAGCAAAAAGTATTTCTCGTTGTACTAGATCGGTGTCACGTAATATCCAAGCAAGTACCTCTGAGGCAAGCAACGAGTTTGAACAAAGTCCACCAATACTTGTGGTTGCCACAGTTCCAGTTGCAGCTCCTACTTCTATTCGCTCTATAATTGTCTTTGCAAAAAAGTCTCTTAGATAAGAGGGCAGGAGACCACCTTCGTCATCTGATCGATCCTTAACTTTCTGCCAAAATTCTCCTGGCATCATTCCCTGTGGATGGAAATTTGTTATCAAGGCGCCAAAGCCAATGGCTCCAGCTGTAAACATGGGTATGTCATATTTTTGTAGAAGAGAATCTGTCATAGCTTTAACATCTGCTCCTTTCTCTACATCAATAACACCGACATAGGCAGCACTACCTGCAATAAAGGATTCCAGATTCTCAGCGGTAACCCCTTCAGGATAAAGTTCTAATTCTATTTCAGGATTAATCGATTGTGCCAGCTCTACATACACATCCAGCTTAGGTCTATCCATTGACGTACCAAAGGCTGCGACCTGGCGATTCATATCTGGTGGATCAAATATACCATTTTCTGCAAGGCGAAATCGTTTCACGCCAGCGCGAACTAAAGCTAGAAAAGCTCCACCACCAACACCACCTAAACCAGCAATGGCAATTAATGGCTTCTCTAAAAGTTGAATTCCATCTTCTTTTAATATAGGTAAAGTCCTACTGTGAAATGTATTGTTCTTCATGGAGGTTATGTCCTTTTTATTAAAGTCGATTAACTTTCAACAGCAGTTTTCTTATGAGGTAACTCTTCTAACTTTGTTCGTCAGATTCTACCGTTGCATCATTTCTGTTAAGATCTCAGAAAATTCATGCATTATTTCTTTTTCAACCATGGAGACACGAATCCAACCAGGAAAACGGAACCCTGTCATGGTCCTGATCATCATTCCCTCTTTTAAAAGCTTTCTATAAAGTAAGGTATCAGAAACAGGGACTTTGACCATCATGTAACACCCTTCACCCGCTAGATACTCCAAGCCTAACTCATCACATGTTTTGCTTAATATCTCCTTACCAGTCTTCACCATTTCACGAGTCTGACTAATATGTTTGCTGTCATTATTAATTGCAGCAAGGGCAGCCTCTTGGGCAGGTGTATTAACCGAATAAACAACATGAGTTCGTCTGATGATATCTGAAACCTCTAACGAAGTACAAAGGTAACCAATTCTAAGAGCTGCAAGACCATACATTTTCGAGAATGTCCTAAATACGACTACATTAGGAAACTCTTCCATTATTTCCATTCCATCAGGAAAATCACCTTGTTCAACATACTCAAAATATGCTTCATCAATGACCACGATACAACGAGAATCAAGTCGCCTTAGGAAATTTGTAAGTACCTCACGATTCCAATAGGTGCCCGTTGGGTTATTGGGATTACAGAGAAAAACTATTTTAGTTCGTTCGTCTACGGCTGCAAGCATTGCTTCCGGATCAAAACCATATTCTTTCAGTGGAATCAAGCGAGCCTCCAGCCCTGAAAACTCAGCAATCCACTCATATACAGCAAATGTCTTATCGACAGTTATGATGTTATCAACAGATTCACAAAATGCTTTAATAACACTTGCGATAACCTCAGTAGAACCATTTCCAACTAAAAACTGTTCTGGATCTTTATTAAACTTATGGGCAAGACCGCAACGAAGGGGATAACAATCACCGTTGGGATACACAGAAGCAGTCTGTGAAGCGAATGTGTCAATGACTTCTCGAGCACTGCTTGGTGGCCCAAGCGGATTCTCGTTGTTGTTTAATCTATGTATATGGTCGATTTTAAAAAGCCGCATTAGCTCTTTGTCTGGTCGACTTGGCACATATGCCTCAAAACTACGAATGTACTCTGGAACTAAACGATCTAGGATAAGCTGTTGCATATTAACTTTGAGTCACACAGAAAGAGTTAAGAACAATCTTTGGTATATTGAAACACAACATTATCGGATAATCCAGCAAGTGGCAGGATAACCTGTGCTCTAAACCCCTGTTCTAAAAGAATGCCAGAAATAGCCGCCTGCCAGCCCACACCAAGATCAAGAATACATATAACATTATTGACATTCTCTTTTAAAAGATTGGTCACATGACGGTCAATATTGTTTTTAATATCCTTGCCATCAATCATAGGTTTCAGAATGGCAACACTATTCATTTTGTTTATCTCAACAGCAAACACGGAAGAATCTGCTTTTCTTTCACCATGCTCACCGGTCTCTCTAATATCACGAACTAAAACGAGCCTGTCATATTCCTTGTTAAGAAATGGCACAAGTGAAGGATCTGCCCAAACGGCCTCTCCATCATCGTCACGTAGATGTCGATAACAGGCCTGCAAGGTCAAACATTTTTCTTCTGGCAAACAATACTTGAGTTGACCAAGGGACTCGAATTGTTGCATAGGCAACTCATCGGTTGCTTGGCGGGTAAAGGCAATAATTGCTTGAGAACGAGCAACCATATTGATAAAGGTATCACTTAACTGTTGTGCGACCTCATCTTTAAGATTCTCTGTGAAGATGTATGGCCCATGAAAGTTCACACTCTTTTCAGCATTCAACTCCCAGATGAGTAAACCACATATACTCCCGATACTATCCTGAATGACTAGCGCTGCAAACTCACCACCAGTTACAAGATCCGAAAGTCGGCCTGGTTGTCTAAAGGTAGTATTAAAAATCTGATCGGGGTAGAGAGCAAGAGCCTGAATGCAGGCCTGATGCAAACTACTTGGTTGAGGGTCGTCATCAACTTTAAAAGGAGGAGCCGCAATAAAGGGTTTAAATTCACTCGGTTCGATTTGTGGATACTCATTTTCCTGTCGAAGGAGCAAACTGTAATTATAGCGAGAAACATTATTAATGAGAAACTTATCAATAAACCGAGAGGCAATTAAAAGACCTATATTATTAAAATCTTCTTTTTCAATGAGAGACTGTACATCATCTGAAGAAACAATATTCATTGCTTGCAGGTCAAGATCTTCACTCTGTAGTTCAAATTGTACATCAACAGAAATTGCTCCACGACTAATAGAGAGTGAGATGTTCCTGTCCCCTCCCCCAGACATACGAACAAGGTGAAGAAATATCTCTTCTATTGCAAGACTGAGCCTCATGGTTTTTCCATCAGAAAGGCCCAAAACTTTACTAGCGCCTTCAACGCAGTTTTGGGCTAAAACCATAAAAGGTGCCTGTGCGGGTAGGCTGAGCTTTATACTTTGATCGTTGTTTTTTAAATCCACCATCAACTCTCTCTTAAATAAAAGTATTATCTACAAACCTCAAATATTTTTTTGTGCATTAGCAATAGCTTACCTAAAAGAAGACTATTTTCATAGTTAAAATTCCGGTCTCATGAATTAGATTGTTTATCCCAAAAAATTAAATATTTTTACAACAGAACTTGAGTTAGATATATGGACTAACACCCTACCTCCACTCAATCATTTTCCAAAGAACATCAACAACACTTACCTATAGGCTCCACCAATACAACTACTTCACTTTATAGAGAAAATCAATTTTACATGCAGGGCTGTGCTTACTATTCTTAAAGGTCTTTCATGGTTCTTACTGTAATCTAACAGTGAATGGCCAAGTTGCTTGACAAACAGTTAAATAGGAGGAGATATCGTGTCAGAAGTAAGAGATATTGCTCAGAAGTTTAAAAAGGGAATGGCAAAGCTATCAGAAGAAATGCCAGAAACTATTCCTGCTCTTGCAGGCTTTATGGGCACTGCTGCCAAGGATGGTGCTTTAACATATAGAGAAAAGGAACTCGTAGCTATTGGAGTAGCCTTACATACACAATGTCCAGAGTGTATTGTAGTCCACTGTCAAAAGGCATTTGAAGCAGGTTGCACACGCCAAGAGATATTGGAAGCTGCTGGCATGGCAATGGTATTTGGTGGGGGGCCAACTCTAGCCTCTAGTGCAACCCTTCTCCTAGATGCGATTGATGAGTTTGAAAAATAAAGAAGAAAAACCCTTCACCTGTCCGACAACATCAGTCGAATCAAAAGATCTGGAAGAATCAAAGGTAGAAATAGAACTTCCTGATTGGGATTTTGACGATGAATTTGATGGAGGAGATGAAACGTGCGGCAGGGTTATTGTCAACCTGCACTTATATATAAGGGATCAGGAACCTGGCCTCAGGATTTTAGTGATATCACGAGACCCAGGCGCTCCGATAGAACTCCCTGCATGGTGCCGCATGACTAAAAATGACCTAATTAAATCAAAACACCCATATTATTTAATTACCCTTAAACCACATTTAGTGAGGAGATAAACATGTCGAATACCTTTTGTGTAACAATTACCCATTGTAAAACCGATCATGACAAAGCGACTCTTGGTTTTGTTGTCGCCAATGCAGCTCAAGGAAGTGAAAAAGAGACCATGGTATTCTTGAGTGCCGATGGTGTCTGGTGTGCTGTTCCTGAAGAAATGGAAAAGGTAGATGAGGGGGCTCCTTTTGCACCACTTAAAGACCTGATGGAGAAATTTGTCAAAGCTGGCGGTAAAATATATGTGTGTACTCCATGCATGAAAAAACGTGGAATTTCAGAAGACAATCTCGTTGAGGGCGCTACTCCAGCTGGTGGTGCTGCCCTTGTAGAATGGCTCTCTGCTGGTTCTCCGAGTGTAGCATACTAATTCAACATCATAATGCAGGAGGGTCATACAATGGAAATAGATCTGAGTGAAATTACCCCTGATATTGTTTTTGATGGTGGTGATCTGGATTGCGGTTCAGGGTTGATCCTTCTGATTCGTGAACACATGCTTAAAACCCCTATTGATGGGGTTCTTGAGATGCGAAGTAGAGAACCAACAGTAGCTGACGACCTACCTCCTTGGTGCCGAATGTCCGGTCACGAATATCTTGGTGAAAAACCCGGTGATGGATTTACCCAGTATTTCGTTAAACGTGGGACTACTGAGAAAAAGGAAGAGGAATCACTTAAAGAGGATCTTGATAAGGCAAAACAGTATGAGTGGCGACTGCGTGCCCGATCTCAAGGTCATCTCAAATCGACGGTATACAGTCGAAACTTTTCTTTTGAAATGGGTCAACCTGCAAGTTTTGAGGAAAAAGATCAGTACCCGTGTGCAGTCGAATATCTCTTTGCGGCTTTAGCTGGTTCACTGAGTACAGCTTTTTCAACAGAGTGCGCCAAGGATAACCTCGAAGTTGATGACATTGAAATTTCACTTAGCGGTGCTTTGCATAATATTCTTGCTCATATGGGGCTTGAAGAAGGCGACCCATCAGTATCGGCAATCGAATTAAAATGTTTTGCATCAACCTTTGATGATGAGGATAAGGTGCGTGCTGCATGGGACAGGACAGTTTCTCGTTCACCTGTTGCTGCAACCCTCTCAAAAGCTGTTGACCTTCAAATAAAACTGGCATTGGTGTAAAGATGAGTTCAGAACAATCTTTTTTGACAACACAGGTAGGTTCCTGGCCCCGCTCTAAAACGATGCTAAAAGCATTGCGGGGATACCAGAAAGGAACTGTTAATAAGCGTGATTATCTTGCTGTTGCAGAAGATGAAATCCGCAGAACAGTGGAACTGCAAGAAAAAGCAGGGCTCGATATCCTTGTAGATGGAGAACATCGTAGAGAAAGTTTCTATGCTTTCATAACGGATAAGGTTGCGGGTACAAAGCTCATGTCACTTGCCGACATGCTTGACTTTGTTGAGGATAAGGCCGAATTTGAAGAGATGCTGCGTACCATGGACATGCCGGCATCTGCAGTAAAGAACCCGACCTGTATTGGCAAATTGTCTAGAAGAGAACCACTTGCCCTTGATGATCTGAAATTTCTTAAATCATTAACGGATAAGCCTGTAAAGATCACCCTTCCTGGACCATATCTGCTGACTCGTTCCATGTGGGTAACTGCACTTACTCGCAAAGCGTATTGGAATCACAAGCGGATGGCCAATGATATAGTAAAGATCCTCAGGGAAGAACTGATAGAATTACGAGACAACGGATGTGATTTTGTCCAGTTCGACGAGCCGGTCTTAACAGAGATTATCATGTCTGAGGATTGTGAGCGGCGAACGTTCATGTGAGCTACTCTTGCTACCCGCCGGGATGCGGGTAAGGAATTGAAGTTTGCAGCGGATTTAATCAATAGAATAGTCAAAGGTATAGACGGGATACGCGTCGGTATCCACATCTGTAGAGGTAACTGGAGCAAACAGGAGGAAGTTCTCTTAACTGGAGACTACGCCAACTTGCTTCCTGCCCTTGAACGCATGAAAATTGACCAATTTGTTCTTGAGTATGCAACTCCAAGAGCAGGTGATATTGAAGTTGTTGGTAAATCTCTTAGTGATCGAGAATTAGGTTTAGGAGTGGTTAATCCTCGTACAGATGAAGTCGAATCTGTCGATTACATCGTTGGAAAAGCAGAGAAGGCATTAGAGTTTTACAAACCAGAACAGTTATTTCTTAACACCGATTGTGGTTTTGGCTGCTTTGCCAGCCGCTCAGTAAATGTAGAAGAAGTAGCGTATAAAAAGCTCTGCGCTATTGTGGAAGCTTCTCGAATTCTGAGAGAAAAATACTGTTAAAAAGTGATGGTGGATACGTTGGCCAAATATACACTTTTCCCTCTACCATACCTGAAAAAAAAACGATCACCCAGAGATGTGCTCTAAGTGGTCGTTTTTATTAAACCCATCAAAGGGATTCGAACTACTAACCTACGCTTTGCAAAAGCGTTTCCACCTTCTCCATGTTTATAGTCATAGATATCTATTTATTTGTAAAATCCAACATTAATGGTACTTACAAACACACATTCATATTTATCATTGTCTCTAATACCCGCTTATATAGATTCTAAAATCTTTAAAAGATGCTTCCCTTATAGGGTGAACAAGATATTATAAATAGCGCCAGATAGCAGGATTTAGATATCCTCCAAATTTGTTATCCGACAATGTCGTACATCGGTGCCTGTTTTGTCGAACAGCTGCAGTTCATCATCATCTATTATCGATATTCACCTCACTTCATGGTCTTATCAAACTTTTGACAATGGCGATTAAACTCATCACTATTTTTTCACTCATTCACCTTCTCCTTTTTACCTAAACAATACTAACACTTAAGAAAACTTGTTTTTCAAACTGGCAACCATTCTCATCAGGAAAAGGTATTAAATTTCGGACTGTACTCTGCTTCATAGATTGAAAATTCAGACAATGAGTAGATGATTTTACTTTTCGTTATCAGAATTGTCGGATAAATGACATTGTTAAATAATTTTGCATAAACACTATCTAGCTGATATCATGTTCTTAATTGATGAATTATATGACTACTGAATTCAGTAAATCAGAATTGAAATTACGTAAATATTTTTCAATTCTAAATAGAGCGAACAGTACAGGATACATTGAGGGAGGCTTGATGTATCCTGTCTCAACAATTTTTGAGTGAGGTAGCTATGTCAACAACACTTTTAGCCCTACTCGCAGCAACACCAATTTTTGTTGCAGCAGTACTCTTGGTGGGCCTTAACTGGCCAGCACGCCGAGCCATGCCTGTGGTATATCTTACTGCGGCAGCAATCGCCCTTACCGTGTGGGATATGAGTGCCACCCGCGTTATGGCTTCAACCATACAGGGTATACTCATTACCGTAGCGGTTCTATGGATTATCTTTGGAGCCATCTTGTTGCTGAACACATTACAGAACTCAGGCGCAATTACCTCTATCCGTGCAGGTTTTGTAAACATTAGCCCTGACCGTCGTGTTCAGGCACTGATAATTGCATGGCTCTTCGGCTGCTTCATTGAAGGCGCTTCTGGTTTCGGTACTCCTGCTGCCATCGCGGCACCTCTTATGGTTGCAATCGGTTTCCCGGCAATGGGTGCTGTTATGATCGGCATGATGATTCAGTCAACTCCAGTATCATTCGGTGCTGTTGGTACCCCTATCGTAATTGGTGTAACCAATGGTCTTGATAACGAAGCAATTGGTGCTCGTCTCACCGATCTTGGATCAAGCTGGGATGCATTCCTGCAGCTTATTACCTCAGAGGTTGCAATCGGTCACGCAATTGTTGGTACTTTGATGCCTTTCCTGATGGTAGTTATGCTTTGCCGTTTCTTCGGTAAGAACAAGAGTTGGACTGAAGGTTTTGCAATGTTTCCATTTGCTCTATTTACCGGTCTTGCTTTCACCATCCCTTACGCCTTGACCGGTGTTTTCCTTGGTCCTGAGTTCCCATCCCTCGTTGGTGCTCTTGTTGGCATGGCAATTGTTGTTCCTGCTGCCAAAGCAGGTTTCCTTCTGCCTAAGACCACTTGGGATTTCCCACCAGAAGAAGAATGGACAAAAATGTGGCTTGGTACCATTAAACCTAAGGCACCATCTGCAGATGAGAAAAAGATTTCTCTGCCAATGGCATGGACTCCTTATCTTCTTGTAGCTGTTATCCTTGTTGCAAGTCGTGTTTTTCCTGAACTCAAGGGAGCGCTTGCTTCTGTAGGTTTTGGTCTGAGCGATATTCTCGGATCCGGTATGGGCTATACAATCAAGCCTCTTTATCTTCCAGGTGGTATTCTATTGTTCGTTTCAATACTCACCCTGTTCCTGCACAGAATGAAACCTGCTCAGTTAGTTTCAGCTGCAACTGATGCTGGTAAGACCCTGATTGGTGCTGGTTTTGTTCTTGTATTCACCATCCCAATGGTGCGTATCCTCATTAACTCTGGTGTCAATGGAGCAGATCTTGTTTCCATGCCAGTTGCCATGGCTACCGCAGTCTCTGACAACTTTGGCTCCATTTACCCGTTTTTTGCACCAACAGTAGGTGCACTTGGTGCATTCATTGCTGGTTCTAATACTGTTTCCAACATGATGCTCAGTCAATTCCAGTTTGAGGTTGCCAATCAGCTAGCTATTTCAGGTGCTATCCTTGTAGCACTTCAGGCTATCGGTGCTGCTGCTGGTAACATGATCGCAATTCATAACGTAGTTGCTGCATCTGCAACGGTTGGCCTCCTCGGCCAGGAAGGAAAAACCCTGCGAATGACCGTTATCCCGACCATCTACTATGTGCTGTTTGCTGGTGCGCTTGGTATGATAGCAATCTATGGACTGGGTATTGTCGATCCTCTGGTAGGACAATAAAGCAATATCTCTACAACTTCGATTGCTGACCTGAAGCCCTTGGGAGAAATCTCAAGGGCTTTTTTGTACTAAAATATTTACTTATCTGTATATAGAAGCTTGAAAAATAACAAACTCAATAAAGCCCCCACGAAACTCCATATTATTCAGAGAGTTTCGAACCTGTAAACTCAGAACTTTAAGAGGGATACAAGCTCTATTTCACATCAACTCAATGAACCTATCTTCACTGAAATAAATCTAATTAAATCCAAAGCCCACCTTGATAAAGCACTTCAAAATCGGACAAGGACAGGACAAACAAAAAAAGGGTCTCAGAGAAAATCTCCGAAACCCTTGTTTTTATTGGAGCCAGCAAGGGGATTCGAACCCCAGACCTACGCTTTACGAGAGAATTTAACTATTACACTAAACAACAACCAAGCCCTAGATCAGAACAACATTTCTCATCAGCTGATACATCTGAAACCAAAACCGTAAAGTGAAACCAAAATAATGAAATTATAGTTCCAACCAGATATCTCCTATCTCATTCACAAAGACCGGAGGAGTACCGGACTGTCTTGTGTGATAACTTTTACTTTTGAGTTTGACACGAAGACCTTTCTACCTGCAGATTCAACAAAAACCCCTAACCGGCAACTTAGCCAGGTAGAGCATATCATGGATAAGTTAAAAGGAGAACTTTCTTGTAATTTGTTAGGCAACAGTAGTGTTTTACTTGTTAGTGATCATGGACTAGCTCTTAGCTTTGTGTGTATGTTTTTGTGTGAGAGGTTGATGAGTTAATTCCAGACAGTAAAAAAAGGCCGTGGTTTAAATTCTCAGCATTTCTTCATTACGATTCTCCATCAACTGTAAAATCAACAAGATTGTTTAATGGGACTTCTATTAATACGGTTACTTTTTTCAGATAGCGTTTCTCGCATTGGCGATTGTTTCAATGCCTGTTACTTGAGAAATAACCTCAAATCTAATTTCTGGTTGCCTAGCAGCCATCTCAATCACTAGAAGTACATTTCTAAAATCCTCTGAGCCTAGGTGTCGATGCATGCCCTCTTCATCCTCCCAAACTGTATCAAGTGTGAAGACGTGGCCTTTTTGGACATCACAGTAAACTCTGCTGGTAATGCACCCCGAGACAACTTGTGCTCTCGCCGCGGCATTATTAAGAATCGCTTTAGCCTCTTCACTTTGCTCTGGATTGGTTGCTATTCTTATAGTGGCATGAATCATATTTCCCTCCATAGATATTTACTTTGTGCGTACTAATAGGAAAGCAAATATTGTACCACAAAAGAACAAACACAAAACACCACGTATAGGATTGTAATTACGAAATAAAAAGACAGACAAAACGGACTTGTCAAATGCGACTTGCATGCGCCGCCGATATTTCGGCACTCTGACGCTATATGGGTATTAATTGGTAGGACGTTTTATACCAAGCTTCTTCATTTTGGACTGTAGTGTCGTACGCTTTACCCCTAGAACCTCAGCAGCTCCTTTTGGGCCACTCACACGCCACTCACACAGGTTTAACACCTTTAAGATATGATCATACTCAATACTTTTTAAATCAAAGCGGCACGTTTCCAAATTCTGCACAAGAGGCTTCTGTGGCAAGGAAACGTTCAACATATTACCACTGGAAATAATCATAGAATATTCAATAATATTCCTTAGTTCACGAACATTACCTGGCCAAGAATAACCCGTGAGTTCATTCAAGCTTCGACGTGAAATATTTTCAATCTGTTTACCCATTTTTTCTCCAAACTGTCTCACGAATAACCAAATCAGAGGGGCGATGTCATCAATATGATCACGAAGAGGTGGGATTGAAACAGGGAACACATTCAAACGATAAAACAAATCTTGACGAAAATTACCCTTTTCAACGTCTTGCTGCAAATCACGATTAGTTGCAGCAACAACTCTAACGTTGACATGGATCGTTTTAGTAGAACCCAACCGTTCAAAAGTACCTTCTTCGAGTACTCGAAGAAGTTTGCTCTGTAAATCAAAAGGAAGCTCCCCAATTTCATCTAGAAACAGTGTCGATCCATCTGCCACTTCAAACCGACCAGCCATTCTTGTCATTGCACCTGTGTAAGCACCCTTTTCCCTGCCAAAAAGTTCACTCTCAATCAATGATGGCTGTAAAGACGCACAGTTTACAGTCACCATCTGGCGTTTATTTCTAGCACTCCTTTTATGAATATGGCGAGCTATTAGTTCTTTTCCTGTACCTGTTTCTCCTGTTAAAAGAACAGTGGAATCCGTCTGAGCAACTTGGCTCGCTTGAAGCAAGACCTGTTGCATTGCCTTACTCTCAGCAATAATATTTGTGTGGTCAAAAAGCTGTGAAGTGTTCTCTCGTAAATAAATGTTTTCGGTCTCTAGCTCTTTTTTCAACCTTGTTATTTCTTTGAGTTTATCTTTAATTCGACTTTTGCTTGCTCTCAACGCCAACTCCGCATCTCTTCGATTACAGGTATTAAGGCAAACTTCACCTAATAATCGTAACCGTACTACATATTCATCTGGCCAATGTATCTCTTGAGTACTTGAGTTTATTGCAATAATAGCGACGACCTTTCCCTCAACAAATATCGGAACTGATAGTGACGATTTGAGCTTAAATGACTGCCATGCGGCAAACTCCATTTCAGCATCTTTTGGCAAGTCCCTTATGTTCGACATGTTCTTATGTTCACCTTTGACGACTAGCTTCTCATAAGACCATGGAAAAATATCTGCCAAGTTTAGATCACTTGACAACGGTTCTAGTTCATCAGCTGTAGACTGATGCGAAACCCAACAAAACCGATCTTCAACACGAACCCTCATTAATGTACATCGATCTCCCTTGAATAATTCTCTCACTTCTGTGAGAGAATTATTTATTTCCATATCGATACTACGGCTGGAGACTTTGATTAGTCTGGCTGATAAATCCGTGAGTAGTGTTTCAAACTGAATTTTTCTCTCTAACAGTTTATGAGATCGCTGACGATCTAAAATTATGGCAAAAATTGCTCCAATATTCTCAATACAAATAAGATCGTCATTTGTCCATTTTCGTTGTTGGTTGACAGAGGAAATGCTCAAGTAGCCCCTAAGGTCATCATCTACTATAAGGGGGACAGCAACAAAAGATTTAATTCCAGCTTGCTTAAGCCAGTTGAAATCAACGTGTGCCTCTTCGGGAAGTTCCTTTAGTTGTGATATACATATCGCTTTTTCTTTAAGTATTTCACCAACAATAAAAGGTGTCGCGTCAGGTGCAAATATATTCTCAGGTGGAGGCTCACCAACAGCTACAAAGTAATGATTACGACGTACACGTAAGCCATCTGCTGAAAGACTCCATAACACCACTCGATCACTCCCCCAAAAGCTATTAACTTCCTGTAAAATCTGCTCAATTTCACTATCTAAATGTTCAAGTGGAACTTTCAGTATACCAGTGAAAAACCGAACAAGCAGAGCATTGAACATTTGCTGTTCGGCCGTTGGCAGTTGAGTACAATTTACTTTATTGAGAGTCTTTTCTGGTAAGTTAGTAGGTATCATGTTTTAGTTATCGATTTATCATAACGACAATATCTATCATCTATTATTTTTGTCTACTATTGTCTTTTACAAGAAAGATAGCATTAAATTTGTGTAATGGTTTTGCTTCTTGAAGCCACGTGACCGTTTGAAGAAAAATCTGTATGTAAATTTAGCAGATATTGATATTAAGAACAAAATAGATATCACAATCCCCACGAGAAAAATCCAAAGAAGAACAAGATAGGGTATAATAAAGGAATAGCTAGAAGTCGCTTGAACAGCTCAACTGTGATAAACAGATAACACAAAGAAAGAGTGACTACAAACAGTCCGGACAACATCATATGCTGCCCGGACAACATTATCAATTTATTATTTTTGCAGTTCGTTTAAACGCTTGCCAAACCTTTCAGCCCAATAGTCGAAAGCTTCTTTTGTATCTTCCCACTCACCTCGAAATGCGGCTTTACCACCCTGACGACGATCTACAGCAGCAGCTAAACGTACCCCGGTTGTAGAGTCAAGTAATTCAAACTCTGTGCTAGCTTCCCCTGTACCTAGATTTTCATCACTAGCAGCTTTGGTTACACCGGACACAAGCATCCCAACAGGTACAATAGTTGATAAAGTATTAGCAGTCGGATTTGATGGTTTCACATCCGTTATCGCTATACGTACTCGCAACACATCCGGACCCGGTTGATCAACAACTTCATAATCATTTTTTACCGCCTCAAAAAGCGCATTCTGATAATAATCTGTTAATTCTTTCAACATGGCTGGGTCAACTGTTTTACTTTCCGAATCTGGGCTGAGCACAACTGCTACTCGTTCAAACATCAATTTACTGTACATCTTAAAGTCAGCAGTTGGTTTTATGTACATAAGGGCTGCTTGTTCATCAGTTCCAGGCTTTAGCTCGTCGTAATTGTCAAGAAAACCGCTTGGCTTTACATCTTTCATGCCACTTGCAGCACAACCACTTAGAATTAAGCAGGTAAGTATAGCAAAAAACCGCATCATCATCTTCGTTTTCATTTCTGATATCCTCAATCGAATTATTTAACTACATTAAAAAAATTACTGTGGTTTGTTCACGACGGATTAGCACATAGCTGATCAATTTGTACCTCTATCAGCGATATTGAGCCATCCACCTCCCATAGACCTATATACATCAACCAAACTTGTCATTACTCTTGTTTGGGTTTGGACATAATCAAGCTGGCTGGAAAATAAACTTCGATTTGCATCAAGTACTTGTAGGTAACCAGTTGTTCCCGCATTGTACTGCTCAGTTGCAAGTCGAGAGTAAGTTGCTAAAGCATTTACTCTGCGTCCTTGTGCTTCTTGGCTAATACGACCTTTAGTCGTAGCTACTAAAGAATCTTCAACGTCACTAAAGGCAGATAAGATTGATTGTCTATAGCGATACACCGCTTCACGTTGCGCTGCTTCAGCTGTTGCTACCTGACCTTCAATGTTATCAAATGTAAAAATCGGTGCTAACAAGTTCCCACCAATTCCCCAAGTACCTGAATCGTGATCAAATAAATCGCCTGAATGAATCGTTGCAACCCCCAAAGCTCCTGTTAATGATACGCTGGGATAATAAAGAGCTTCGGCCACTCCAATGCGTGCATTAGCTGCAATGAGCGCTTGTTCAGCCTCAATGATATCAGGTCGCTGTGCAAGAACCTGCGACGGTAATCCTTCAGGAATCTCAGGTAGAGTCAGTTTATCAATAGTTTTGCCGCGAATGATTTTTTCAGGGTTATGCCCGAGCAGTAGCGATATAAGATGTTCTTGTTGGGCAATCTGTCCTTCTATTACAGGGATCAACTGTCGAGCGTCTTCATACTCTGATTCAACCTGACTTACTTCAACTTGTGATACAGCTCCGTACTTATGACGTAGATTGAAAATCCTAAAAGACTCAGCATAGGCCTTCTCTGTTTCTTTCGCTACTTCTAGCTGGCGATCAAGGCCGCACAAGATAACATAATTGCTAGCTACATTACTCACCAAGGTAAGGACCACAGTGCGTCGTGCTGCTTCTGTTGCCATTAAATCAGCCTTTGCTGCCTCTGTTGCCCTACGGATACGGCCCCAAAAATCAATCTCCCATGTAACATTAAGAGCCCCACTATAATAGTTATAAGGGGAACTTGAGGAAGAGAAGCCGGTTTTGGTTTCTTGCTGTCTAGAAATGCCTCCAGATGCGCCAATTTGAGGAAACGCTTCTGATCGTGTAGTGCGCCATTGGCCGAGGTATTGATCAACTCTGGCAGTGGCTGCTAGAAGATCAAGGTTTTCCTTTAAGGCGGTGGCAATCAATTCATTAAGAACTGGATCATTAAATTGCTCCCACCAAGCTGTGTCAATCATTGTGGCGGCAGCATCATAAGAGATAGTCCAATTATTAGGAACATCTATAGATGGGCGCTGGTAATCAGGTCCAACGGTACAACTAGCAAGCATAAATGAGGTGATTACTGCACAGAGTAATTTACGCATTGTGGTCACCTCCTGTTGCTGTTTTAGCGATAGGTGGCGTTTTTTTACGACTAAAAATGCCGGAGGTTGTTTCGATAATAACAAAAAACATTGGTACAAAAAATGATGCTACCATGGTTGAGGCAAGCATCCCTCCAATGACTCCTGTTCCGATAGCGTGTAAACTGTTAGCCCCCGCACCTGAAGCGATTGCCATTGGTACACAACCGAGAATAAAAGCAAGGGAGGTCATGACAATGGGGCGTAAACGTAGGCGAGCAGCATCTACCGCAGCATCAACTACCGACATTCCTGAATGCATGTTATCTACAGCAAACTCGATGATCAAAATAGCATTTTTAGCAGAAAGCCCAACCAGTGTTACCAAGCCAACCTGAAAATAAACATCGTTCTCTAAGCCTCGTCCCCAGGTTGCTATCAAAGCTCCACAAATAGCAAAGGGAACTGCCATCATTACACCAATAGGCAAAGACCACTTTTCATACTGAGCTGCTAAAATAAGAAAAACCATAATCAAACCGAAGATAAATGCAGAGCTTGAGGTGCCTCCAGATTTTTTCTCTTCAAACGCTTGTCCAGACCATGAAAAGTCATAACCCTCGGGAAGGACATCAGCTGCCACTTCTTCCATAGCGGTGATTGCTTGACCTGAACTGTATCCAGCAGCTTGGCTACCGGTAATCTTTGCAGCAGGAAAACCATTGAAGCGTGGTAATATCCCAGCTCCTGGTACGTAATCGACAGTTGCTAAAGCTGAGAGTGGAATCATTTGATCATTCTTGGTTGATCGAACATATATTTGATCAAAATCGGTAGGCTCGTCACGATATTCCGGTTCAGACTGAATGATAACCTGCCAGATTCTACCAAATTGAACATATTGCGCTACATAGGATGAACCAAAATACGATTGAAGAGTGTCATAGATATCTGAGACAGGGACACCAAGCAGTTCGGCACGATTTCGATCAAGATCAAAATAAAGTTGCTGTTGTGATGCCGAGAATGTAGTGGATATTCCCGCCAAATCTTTACGCCCTTGAGCTTGCTTTACAAATTTCTTTGTTACCTCTTCTAAATCTTGGGCACTACCACTTCCCATATTCTGAATATAAAATTCAAACCCACCTGTTGTACCCAAACCAGGTATAGATGGTGGATTTAAAGGTAGAACAATACTATCCTTAATACCTACAAATTTACGGCGAAGGTTTTCTAGAACAGCAAAAGCAGTGTTTTCTTCACCTTCACGTTCCTCATAGGGCTTTAAAGCTGTAAACAGTACTGAAGCATTAGTTTTATTTTGGCTGTCAATGAGGCTGTAACCATCAAGTTGGAAGACACCACTCACCGCCTCGTTTTCATGCAATATTTTAACTGCTTGATCTGACGAGTTGGTGGTTCGTTCAAGACTTGCCGCATCTGGCATTATATTAATACCAAAGAGGTATCCCTGATCTTCTGCTGGAACAAAACTGCCTGGGACAATTCTAAAAAGAAGAATAGTTGCAAGCACAACACCGGAAAACAAACTAAGCCCGATAAATTTGTGATTAATTAAAAAGCGCACGCCAACAACATAACCATCAGTGAGGCGATTGAACCCGTCATCAAACCACTTACCAAAACCTTTCTTCTCATGGGCTCCAGGCTTAAGAATTATTGCGGCTAAAGCTGGAGATAAGGTTAGGGCAACAATACCGGAAATTACCATGGAAATAGCAATTGTAATAGCAAACTGCTTATAAAGTGTACCTGTTAAGCCGCCAAGAAATGCAACAGGCAAGAAAACAGAAACGAGAACGAGAACAATTGCAACTAGCGCGCCGGATAATTCATCCATTGCCTTTCGCGCCGCGTCTATAGGTGACAATTTTAAAGTTGCCATATTGTGCTCAACACTCTCAACTACGATAATCGCATCATCAACCACTAGGCCAATAGCGAGGATCATACCAAATAAAGTAAGCATATTGGTTGAAAAACCGAGAAAATAAATACCGGTATATGTGCCGATAATACAGATTGGTACCGCGAGAATGGGGATAAATGTAGCTCGAAAACTTTGTAAAAACAATAACACTACAAGGACAACCAAAATTACCGCTTCAAAAAAGGTGTGTACTACTTTTTCAATGGATGCTTCTGTGAATTTGCTCGTATCAATGACATATTTAAATTTAAGACCATCAGGAAAACCCGGTTTAAGCTCTTCAATTAGTTTTCGAACTTTAGCTGATGTTGCTATAGCATTGGCACCAGGTTGTTGATAAACAACAACCGCAGCTGATCGTTTACCGTCAAGCTTGGTTGTCATAGAGTAATTTTGTGAACCAAGTACTGCATGGCCGACATCTTTTAGGCGAACTATTGCCGAACCATCAGCTTCCGCACGAATAATAATATCATCAAATTCTGCTGGGTCAGTTAACATTCCCTTGGTAGTTACAACAAAATTCTGTTGTGCTCCTGGGGTCGTTGGAGCTTGATTAATTTGTCCAACACCAAAAGCTTGGTTCTGGCGTTGAATAGCCTGAGTAACATCACTTGCTGTCAGTCCTAATTGCGCAAGGCGATCTGGCTTAAGCCAAATTCGCATTGCAACATCAGGTGAGGGAAACATACTGGAGAGGTTTGCACCATCAAGGCGTTTAACCTTATCTAGTATATAAAGGTTTACATAGTTTGAGAGATAGGTCTGATCATAACGATCATCTTCCGCATAAAAGGCAGCAACCATCATAAAAGCTGAAGAACGTGTCTCTACAGTAACACCCTGTTTTGCGACAACTTCCGGCAGTTTGGCGCTTGCCTGACTAACTCGGTTCTGAACATTAACCTGTGCTATGTCTGGGTCTGTTCCTGGTTCAAAGGTAACAGTCAACGTCATATTACCAGTGGAAGAACTTGTAGAGAGCATATAGCTCATGCCTTCTACACCGTTAATCTGTGCCTCTAGAGGTGCGGCCACTGTATTAGCTATAACTTCAGCGGTAGCGCCTGGGTACAATGCGGTGACCTGAACTGTTGGTGGTGCAATATCAGGATATTGTGCAATAGGTGTCGCTTTCATGGAAACAAGACCACCTATCACAATAATGATTGAGATCACCATGGCGAAAACTGGTCGATCAATAAAAAACTTTGCCATAATAACCTCGTTTATTTCGTTTCAGGCTTAGCTGGAGACGTTGTGGCCTCCGCCTTGATAGGTGTCTTTACAACCTTAACCGTTGCACCGGGAGTAACACGCATAAAACCATCTGTAATAACTTGCTCTCCAGCCTTTAATCCATTGTCAATAACCCAGTCATCTTTACGCCAGCTTCCAACAATAACAGGGCGAACTTCTACTTTGTTATTACTGCCAACAACAAATACCACATGGCCATTAGATGTTTGTTGAACTGCTCTTTGTGGAACAGTCAGTGCATTTGGACGCGTGGCACCATGCATAACAGCTTTAACAAACATGCCGGGGCGCAACAAACTGTCAGGATTAGGTAGTTCGGCTTTAATTAAAAAGGTAGCAGTTTCACGGTTGAAGGTAGGATCAACAAATTTCAGCTTTCCTGTATGTGGATAAGGCTCCTCGGAAAGAAAAACCTCAACTGTATATTCATGGTCAACTGGTGGAGTCATTTGCCCAGCATCAATGGCTGCCTGACTTTTAGCAAGCTGGTTTTGTGACACACTAAATGTTACCCAAACTGGATCAAGTTGAGCGACATAACTAAGATCTCCATGAGGGCCAACACTTAGATAGGCCCCCTCACGAGCATTAGCCTCGCCACTTACTCCATCTACAGGTGATTTAATTACGGTGTAACTTAAATCGAGTTCTGCCTGTTCAAGTTGAGCTTCTGCCTGATGAACAGCAGCTTTGGCAGCTTGCATGGAACCTGTTGCATTATCAAGGTCACTCTGGCTGGCTGCATCGAGTGCCGCTAATGGTCTAATTCTATTTAAATTTGCTTGAGCCGTCCATAGTTGTGCTTTGCTACTCGCTAATGCACCACGCATGGCCTCTACTTGTGCTTTGAAAGGCTTCTGGTCCATGAGAAACATATCCTGTCCCGCTGTAACGATGTCTCCTTCATTGTAAAGGATCCTTTCCAAAAAGCCTTCTACTCGCGCTACAATTTCTACCTGATGAGCACTTTCAATTTGAGCAACAAAGGAGGTCTCGATAGGAATTGTTTTACCTTCAATTTTTATTGCATTCACTTCAAATACCGGAGGTGCTTTTACTTCCTTCTTTTTTTCACAGCCCATCATAGTTACCGCCAGAAACAAGGTGGCCCCCCAGATAAGCATTTTGGACATACAACTTGATACACCTCTTACAATTTTCATTATTGGTACCCCTTGTTTAGTGCACGACAGACTGTTATTTGTAAATTATTGTATTTTGAATAAAGCAAAGAACATACCAGATATTTTATTGTGACCCTTGTCTACTATCTGTTTGTTATAGCGCTTTATCAATGAAGGGTGACATTGCAATCGTTAGCAACGAAAACTTAACATGCCTTCATATCGGCACACCCGCCCATATATCGTCACGCTGACTCTGGTAACAAATGCGATCTTTTACTAGGGGTAGACAATAAAATTGACAGTCTTTTACGATACTTTACGCCTTAAATATCATAGTACAGGCTATAGACAGAAGTGTATTGTCTGGTAAATAATACTTTTTTTGTAAAGATAGAGCTACATCAATCAAGCGAGTTAAATTTTACTAAAAACAAATATTCAAACTTTAGTTCTAAAGTTTCTTTTCTTTTAAATATTCATCTTGATGCTTGTCGTTTCCGCATACTCGCCGATTAGCCTTGCACTGTAAAGCCTGACTTGCTAATAGCACCTTGCCAGAATGTTCTCATAGAGTTAGTAATGATCACAAAAGATACCAAATGGATCCGAGAATAAATTTTTTACACAATATATTGACGATTATTCCTGATACAGAATATAGCATAGTAAACTGGGTAACTACAATAAGAGGTTGTCCATGAATAGGGTAGACAACAAAGCGTTAGGGAAATATCAGAAAATGGAGCAACTGCAAGCTTTAGCTTACCAAAGATAAGGTTAGGCAAAAATCTAGAACAACATCTAAAAAAGAAAAAATAAAGTTGTCGATTCCAAAGGAGGATACAAGGGTAAAGGGTATTTTGGTGATCCTAGGCAAAAATACTGATCATAGCTGAGCTCCTAGAGTTAAATTTGCTTTAACATCAAGCACATTTGGAAACAAAACCTCTTGTGTCAGTCGCACTTCCTACATCAAAAAGCCCAAAGCCCACCTTGACAAAACACTACAAGACCAAAGATGGACCGGCAAAACAATCAAGGGTTTCAGAGAAATTCTCTGAAACCCTTTAAATATTGGAGCCAGCAAGGAGACTCGAACTCCAGACCTACGCTTTACGAGAGCGTTGCTCTTAACTTTCTTGCACATATCTAAAGATATTCCTTTGTATATTTATTTTGTTATTGTATATACTTAAACATAGTTTGAGTTTTTATAAATAAATTCTCTTAACTCCAAACATATTTTAAAAAAGGTAAAAACACTTCATTTTACAACCCCCAAACAACCCCCATTAGTTATTCTGAGGGTTGTTGGATAGCGTAAAGAGAAAGCCATGAAAGAAAATGTTTTTAATTTCACCCCTGCTAAAATCAACAAGCTCCAAAACAACTCTGGTAAAATAGTTGAATATTTTGATTCAACACAAAAAGGTTTAGTGTTAAGGATCTCCAAGTCTGGAAAAACTAAAACACTGAGAATGATGGTTTGGGACAAAAACACCAAAAAACAAATTCGTGAAGTTCTTGGTCACTTCCCTGAAACAACACTCAAAGAAGCCCGTCAAGAGGTTGCTAAAAGAATAGCAGACATTACTCGAGGCGTTGATGTCATCGCTCGAAAAAAAGAAATTGCCAATGAACTCACTCTTAACGAAGCGTGGCTGGAATATTATGATACTTACGATGAAGGCAAAAAAAGCCAAGCCACATTAGACGAGGACGATAAGAGATATAATCTTTATATAAAGAAACACGCTATAGGCAAAAAATCATTTTCAGAAATAAGTGACACCATTTTTATTAGGTGGAGAAAGGATCTGCGTACAAGACCTAAACAAAGAGGCTCTGGCTATCTTTCTATGGGTACAATCAACAGAGTTTCCCAATTAATCGGAGTTCTTTTTAATAAATTTGCACCACAACTTGTGAACCCACTAGAGAGTGTTGGGAAATATGTTGTCGCAGAGAGAAAACGTTTTCTGAAACCTCAAGAGATTCAAAACTTCTTTGAAGCACTTTCGCACCTCGAGACACCAGCTTACCTCAGACACATAGTTCTTATAGCCCTCTTTACCGGGGCAAGGTTTCAAAACATTGTTGCTATGAAATGGCGTGACATAGACTTTGACCTACAGTTGTGGTTCGTCAGCAGAGAGGAGGTCAAAAACAAGGATGATCACACAAAGCACCTAGATCAAATGGTTCTCGATATTCTTGAAGAAAGAAAAGAGTATAGAGATTCTATTTTTGTTTTCCCTGGAACTGGCAAGAAAGGACACCTCAGTAGCCCTAAAAAATCTTGGGCCACTCTTTTAAAGAGGGCTGGCATCCCTCAAGGATTTGATAAAGCGAATGGTTTTGTATTTCACGACCTGAGACGCACACTTGGTAGTTATTCAAGTATGACAGGTTCTAGCCAGAAATTAGTCGGTAGTATTTTAGGACATAAATCGACAAGATCCACAGATGTGTACACTCACATGGATCTTGGTGCGGAACGAGTTGCAATTGAAAAGGCTGTTGATGCAATTAGGATCGCTGCGGAATCACCGAAGAAAGTGTTTAAGCTAAAACAAAAGGCGTAGGGCTATGTCAACGACACGAATGTCGTTGACATAAAGCTTAATTTTTTACAAAGGTTTTATAATTCTCAACGTATTCATGTGGGAAGCCTTTATCGGGTTAATATTAAAATATCTATCCCAATAATCAGCTTGGCCTTGCAAGTCTTTGTGGTGGGGCAAAGGGAAGCGAACTCTTCTGTAATGGATTCGTGCCATTAATATTTGAGACCTCAAGTCACCTTTGAGAGCATCGGCCTCTCACTCACACCACATACAAAGTCTATCTTTTTTAACAAGTTCAGGTCGATAGAATAAATAACTACTCCATATATCTTGATGTGTTCATGGTTCACTGCTTGGCTTCATACCACATTTCATTGAAAAGACACCGGAACCTGGTCCTTTAATCTGCCTTAGTAAAAAAACATTAAGCATAAGTATTTTGTCTTTTAAAAGAAAGTAAAACAGTATTCTGAAGCTACTGTAGAATCAGCGGTAAAAGCCATTATTCGGTTTGAAGAATATTATAAGCTTAAGAGTTTTAAAGCTTATAATTTCGAGCAAGCTATAGCTTTTAAGTAAATCCATACTACACTCAACGCTATCCTTTTTGAAGATATTGAATGCTCTCTCAACAACAAGGCCATAAATCACGCATTCAGTATTCCGACGCTGAGTATTTTAATCTTTCAGCAAAGACACTAGAGTAGCACGAACAAAAAGAACTAAAACACTTCCTATCCTTGAACAGGTGAATCATGTCTTAAACTAAATGCCCTTCATTTGATACGTACTTTTTTCAAATAAGTGATGAAGTAAATAAAACGCCAAAAGAATTTAAAGCATGGAGTCAAAACATAGGGTATGAAATTGTCGATCGGTTTACCTTGTCATGGAAAATCTTAAGTTGACTTGCCAGGTAAGGTCGGAACTTCAAAACGAAATATGTCAAATCGAGTCTAGATGTCTACAGCTTTGTCTTTTAAAGGAACTGTACTTCCAGAGTTAGTCCTGTTCTCTAATGAGCACTCTTGAAAAACAGACATCATCATTTGCTTACATCAATAAACAAATTATCCCTCCTTCTGTGCATCATCCAACACTTTTCGAACAGTTTTTGCCAAATCAGCCTTCACAATTGGTTTATAAGCAATTGCTTTGATGCCAATTTCTGCAACTGATTCGTCTGAAATATTCTTGCTATATCCAGTGCACAATATTACGGGAATATCGGGCCTTATTTTTATAAGTTCTGACGCTAATATATCACCGGTCGTATTGGGCATTGTCATATCAGTAATTACTACATCAAATTTATCCGGGTTGTTACTAAACAAGTCTAAAGTTTCAATACTGTTACTCCTAGTTTCTACAGTATATCCCATCAGCTCGAGAGTGCGTTTGCCCATTTTTGTAATTGCTATTTCGTCATCAACTAGAAGAATGCTCTCTGTTCCGGTTGGTAACGGTTCAGAACTATACAAGGGAGCTGGTTTGATCTTTTTCGTAATAGGCAGGTAAACAATAAATGTGGAGCCTTGATTATGGGAACTTTCAACTACAATCTTTCCATGGTAACTCTCAATAATTCCCTGTATCATGGCAAGCCCCATACCGGTTCCCTCCCCTGGGCCTTTGGTAGTGAAGTAAGGTTCGAAGATAGAATCAATAATATGAGATGGAATACCGACTCCGGTATCTGACACTTTTAACTCGAGGTAGCTGTCTGAACTAAGATCACTTATCTTACTTGATAATTGTTTAGGATCGATATCCTTTAGGCTCACCCTCAAAGTGCCGCCATGGCTTTCCATGGCATGAGCAGCATTTGTACAAAGATTCATTAACACTTGATGTACTTCTGTTTGACTAGCAATAACAAGGGATTCGCTCTCAATATCGCTCTCTATTTCGATAGTTACAGGGATTGAAGATCGAATAAATTGAAGGACCTCTTTTACAATTAAATCAACCTGAACAGGTTTGAGCTTTTCTTCTGACTGCCTGGCAAACGCTAATATTTGAGCTACAAGTTCTTTCGCTCGCTTGGCCGCGATATACACTTCTTGAAGATTATCCTCCATCATGGTCTGTTTTTCCGCATCATCAAGTGCTAACTCAGTAAAACCAATAATCGAGGTCAGGATATTGTTGAAATCATGGGCAATGCCACCGGCAAGAGTGCCAATTGCCTCCATTTTATGAGATTGAATGACCTCATTTTCAAGTTTTTTAGTGTCAGTTATATCAATAAATGTCCCAATAAATTGTAGTACCTTACCGCCTTCATCCCGTCCATAGACAGCATCGCATGACCTAAACCATCGCCATTCCCCAGAGGCATGTTTAAATCGATAGTCAATTTGCAGACTGCTGCTATCTGGAAGGTCTTCCTCTAGAGCTCGCATGTGCTCAAATACACCCTGTTGATCATCCGGGTGAAAGAGAGTTGCGAATTCAGGCCCTGACATTGAGGATAATTCTATCAAGGTGTAACCTGTTAATACGGTATATTGCCTATTAATATAGGTATTACTACCTAACTCTAAATTGTAGATATAGATCCCACCTATGGAGGATTCTAATATTTTATTTTTAGTCTCCTCTACCTTTTTATGCTCAGTTATATCCCGCCATGCTGAACGGCTGCAAAGAATGTTACCCTGCTTATCTCGCACCGCCGTAGCGTTGAGATTCACATCGACCTTATTACCATCTTTTGTTTTTAGTGCGAGTTGAGCATCCCTCACCAAGCCTGTGCTTACAAATTTTTGAAATTCTTTCTTTGCTCTATCAAGACAGTCCGGATGGTACATTTCAAAAATTGGGCTACCTATAATTTCATTTTTTGTGTATCCCAGTTTTTTTGCCAGGGTTTGGTTGCACTCAATTACTAATGATGTTTTTGCATCAACAGACACATACATATCCGGCGCATTATCATAGAGATCCTGATATTTTTGTTCGCTCTTTTTTAACTCCTTGGTTTTTTCATCGATAAGTTTTTTGATTGCAATTTTTTCAGACTCTTCTCTTGGGAGCCATTTAAAGATGACGAGAGCAATCACGAGAATTGCAGCAACTACATTAAATATTTTGGGTATAAACACCATTTCTGGTCTTATAAGAAATGTATGAACTGACTTTGGCAAAAAACCAGCAAGTGCCGTATACCATGCTCCAAAATAAAAACTCTCGAATAGTGTTCTGAACGCATCAATGGCTAGAATAATGAGCAGGATCGAAATGAGCCTCCCCTGGACATCTTTTGAACGAAGACGCTTTAAATAAAATCCCAATATGAACACCCACAATATAATCAAAATCCAATAGGTAATTGGCGTTAAATATATAAATATATTCATAAAGAGACACTTCCCAGGCAAGGGTAACGATTTAAATGAATTATAGTGACTGCGAAACGTAATAAGCTTACTGAGAAAATGATCAATTAAAAAGAGCATACATTCCTCAACACTGGAGAGATCATTTATAGTGCACTATAGCACAGCTACTGCCCTGAAAACAAATAGACCATTTTGCTGAATTTCATTTCGTCTTCAGACCAACAAAAATCAGCCTTTTCATATTGTAAGCCATCTATGCAGCCGCACCTGTTTGACAAAAGAACTGTTATAAGTGTAACCTTTGCATACAGCAAACTATTTGAACGAATTATTACCAAGGGAGTCAATAACACATTGGGCGAAGCACATACTTTCTTACAGAAAACAAATCATATGATTGTAATATTCTTTCACTTTCTCAGGTCTTTATCACCTTGTTTTGTTATATTCCTGCTCGTTATTTTCTTTGCATTACCTTTACAAGAATCAAATGCTAACACACATTGGAAGATTAGCAAGAAACTGCACTCAGCTAGCGAATTAGACTATCCACCTTTTGCAATAGTTCATCCTGATGGTTCCGCCGGAGGTTTTTCTGTGGAACTCCTCGAAGCAGCATCTCATGCCGCAGGACTTACTGTTGCATTTAACGTCGGTCCATGGAGTCAGATTAAAAGAGACCTGGCAAAAAAGAAGATCGATGTATTGCCACTCGTATCTTTTTCTGAAGAACGCGACACGGTGTATGATTTTACTGCCCCGTATCTGAGAATGAATGGAACTGTCTTTGTTCGAGAAGGGTATAGTGCAATTACAACTATCTCAGACTTAAAAGAGAAAGAAGTCCTTGTGATGGAGGGCGATACGGCTCATGAATATTTGCAACACAAGCAGCTAACTGACAAAATAATTACTACTCTTTCCTTTGAAGAGGCATTTCAGTTATTAGCTGCAGGGAAACACGATGCCGTGGTTGTTCAGCAAATTGTCGGACTCGAGATTATCAAAAAGCTCAATCTTAAAAACGTTGTTGCCGTTGAAGAACAACAGGCGACCTCACTTAAACCGGTCACCATGAAGCTTGAGGGCTTCCAGCAAAAGTTTTGCTTTGCCGTGGCCGAAGGTGACCACCAATTACTTTCCCTATTAAACGAGGGGCTGGCTGTTCTCTATCTTGATGGCACGTACAATACCATTTATCAAAAATGGTTCGGGCCTATCTTGCCGGACCCGGAAATCCCGACAGACGAACTTATTAAGAGATTTCTGCTCCTCCTCATACCTCTTTTACTCCTATTCACAATTGTCGGACTGCTCTATTTAAAGCGACAGGTCGTGCAAAGAACGAGCTACCTACAAGATGAAATTAACAGGCGCAGATTAATAGAGACTGAACTTGCCATTTCCAATGACAGGTATATCAAAGCGCAACAGATGGGTAAAGTAGGCAATTGGGATTATTATTATTCGACGAAGAAGTTCATCTGCTCTTCCGAAACAAAGCGGATTTTTGGATTCGACATGGATAGTGCTGAACAGACTACAGAGGACGTAGAGAACTGTATACCAGACAGAGAGAACTTAGAAGTGGCGTGGCACGACCTTGTTGAAAACAATGTGCCGTACAATCTTGAATATGAGATCATTACAGCAGACAGTGGTGAGCGAAAGATCGTGAACTCCCGAGCAGAGCTGCTCAGAGATGAAGATGGTAATCCTGCCAAGATCCAAGGTGTCATCTTAGATATTACAGAACAGCGGAGATCTGAAAGTGCTCTAGAGCAAAGCAATAAGCTGCTTAAAGCTTCTCAACGTATTGCGCAGATAGGAGGATGGGAGCTGGACCTCACCACCAACACCTTATTCTGGACAGATGAGACCTACCGCCTCCATGATACCTCGCCTGAGGAGTTTAGTCCAACGGTAGATGCAGGTGTGAGCTATTTCTTACCCGAATCTCGCCGTCTCATCTCTGAGGCTTTAGAGGCAGCAATGAAGAACGGTGAAGGTTATGATCTTGTTTTAGAAACTCTGACCACTAAAGGTAGACGAATCGACGTGCGTACAACATGTGTGGTGACTCTACACGAAGGAAGGCCGGTGAAGCTCACCGGTATTTTTCAGGATATCACCGAACAGAAACAGATCGAGGCGGCAAAACAGCAACTTGAAAACCAGCTGGTTCAATCCCAAAAGATGGAATCTATAGGTACCTTAGCCGGTGGAATAGCACACGATTTTAATAATATCCTATCAGCTGTTATCGGATTCACCGAGTTAGCCCTCAATGCTGTTGATGAAAATACTGTCATAGCAGAGGATCTGCATGAGGTTTATACTGCAGGATTACGTGCAAAAGATTTAGTACATCAAATACTGACCTTTGCCCGGCAATCAGATGAGAAACTTGAGCCAATTCAGATAGATTATATTATCAAGGAAGTTCTTAAGTTTATCCGTTCTTCTATTCCAACCTCTATTGAAATCAAACAAGATATTACCAGTTCTTCTCTCATCATGGGGAATAGTACCCAAATTCATCGACTTATGATGAACCTTTGCACTAATGCCGCTCACGCAATGACAGAAGAGAGCGGAACTCTTGAAATATTATTAAAGGACATCATCGTTGATAATGCGACTCAGAGGAGTAAATTGGAGTTAACCTTTGGTAACTATATCGTGATCAAGGTTTCCGACACTGGAAGTGGGATACCTCCTGAGAATATGGAAAAAATATTTGAACCATATTTCACGACCAAGGGACAAGGTGAAGGTTCAGGCATGGGGCTTGCCATGGTTCATGGAATTGTTGAGCAATACGGCGGTAAAATTTTCGTGGACAGCAAACGAGGTAAAGGAACAATCTTTACCATATACTTGCCGGTGGCAAGAGCGAGAAAATCTCACCAGCAGTACAAAGCAGAAGGGCTACCAACCGGAAAAGAACGTATTTTATTTGTCGACGATGAAGCCCAGATTGCTAAAATGGCCACAAGAACCCTGAGCCAGCTCGGCTATTCTGTTGTACACAGGGTATGTAGTGTAGAAGCTTTGAAACTCTTCCAATCGAGTCCACATGATTTTGATCTGGTAATTAGTGATGTGACTATGCCCAAACTCTCTGGAGACCAATTGGCTGAAAAATTATTGGAGATCAGACCCGAAATTCCCGTTATTTTATTGACAGGTTTTAGTAAAAGATTTTCAGAGGAACAGGCTGCTGAAATCGGTGTAAAGGCATTAGCCTATAAACCTATAGTAAAAAAGGATCTCGCAAAAATGATTCGAAGTGTCTTCAAATGATACTAAGAGACATATATCAACCAATAACTAACAAAAATAAGCAAAAACACACTGATCCAGAGGCTAATATTGGCAATGTTAAACATTTAAAAAGATCTGAACAATCACCTCCTTCCGAAGAGTTTAGGAGTATATCAACATACTCTAATCAAAGGTTTTTCCTGTGAGAGCAGAGCCGCATAACCTGCTGACATTGAAAGAAAATAGAGTGACTAAAAGATAAATTTTACCAAAAATAATCTTCGGTAACACCTTGTCATCGATAAGCTTTAGAGTGGTAGTGTTTAAATTTTTGTAGGATCAAAACTGGTGATATAACTAAAATCACTAAGTTCAACGAGGTTTATTTTTTAGTGGCCCATCACACTAAATAAAGTTAAAGAAATTATTCCTCAGAATAAAGATCTAGCTCTGGAAATAGTTTGTCAGCACAATGTTTGCAAATACTATGGCTAAACTCAACATCAGAATGTTCATGAAAATAATTTTCTATTTTATCCCAATATCCAGAATCATTTTTAACGTTTTTACAATAAGAACAAATTGGTAATAAACCGCTTAAAGTTTTTACATCTGAAAGAGCTCTCTCTAGATTCTGTTTCTCAAGTTTTAGTGATTCTTCACTTTTCACAAGTTGATTAAGACGATTCGAATTCTCTATTGCAAGAGCACAGACATCTACTACGCCTAGCACAAAACTGAGATATTGACCTTTGTTTTCAGGAAATTTCAAATAATCAATTTCTATTACTCCCAACTGAATATCATGCCTTTGGACCTTTACTCGAAAGCCCTTCCCTGACAGTCCCCACGAGTAATTTTTATTCTCAAACTCCTCATATTTTCTTGCATCTTGATTTCCACCTGCTATTTCAGGAGAAACAGAATTAACGTCATAAACCATGTTATCTCTACTGGAGATATAGCGTAGTACTTTAGGAGCAAATGAAATTTTCAAAAGGTCTAAAATGCCCTGGATAACCTCACCTTCAGTTTCGAATTGGCTAATTCTTGAAAGAAAATCAAATGCAAGCGCATAGTCAGATATTTGTTTCTGAGCTTCGTTCAATTTGTTTTTTAATTCCATGTGGAGATAAACTTCACTTGCCTGATTCGGCTATTTTTTATAGATTAAGAGGGTACTTACCCCAAGTGTGAACTGTACGAGATATGGCCGTTAAAACTTCATCTGAGACCTGATATGGAATTTCACCATGATTATCAGAAAGGATAAAGCCACCTCCGTTCCCAGCCTGAGCTATTAAAGACCTGACTTCACTTTCAGCTTCTTTTTCTGTCCATCGCCGCATCTCTAGCCCATTTAAATTCCCCAGAAGAGATAGCCTATTTCCACAAGCTTGTTTTAATTTGGGAATATCCTCCTCTGTGCTAACGCCAAGAATAGCAGTTCCCGTTTTTACCATATCATCAACAATTGGTAAACATCGACCGGATGCAAGATGAGTTGCTGTCGGGCCTGCTATTTTAGGTATTGTTCGTTTAGCAATTTCAAAACCTGTCTTTAAGTATAAATCCCTTGGTATTATAGTACTTGAGGAAATTGGATCAAAGTAACAAATTGCAGTAGCACCAGCTTCAAGCTGTGCATTCGCCCAAGACACACAAAACCGTTCATTAACATCTATCAATTTTTCAAAATGCTCAGGCTGTTCGTAGATCAATTCAATATACTTGTCAAACCCCATTTGCATGACAGGTAAAGAAAATGGTGACATGACCACACCAACTATAGGAACCTCGTCAGCTACACTCTTTTTTAATATTCTGGCTGAATTAAGAACTTTTTGCAGGCAGGGGGTGTTAGCTATATCAGGTGTAGTAAGTCTTTCTATATCAGTAAGGTTTTTCAGAAATGGAGTACCGGCGTTAGGTGGTCCATCTTCGCTATAAATAACTTCTACTCCCCATGCTTCAACCTCAATTGCTGCATAGTAAAAGTTGTATAAACAATCATGCTTATATTTTCTTAGTAAATGCAATTGGCCTTTGGCTACACTTTCAGCTTTCGAAAAATATTCTTTAATTGAAAGCCCAAGCTCTTTAGCACCATGCATAGTTAGCAGAAGAAAGAAAGGCACACGATCAGGTTCTTGATGACTCAGTGTTGCAAGGACGCGTTGTAACGATGTCATAGGTGCTTGACTCATTGATTAACCTCGAGAAGTTTTTCAATTGCGTCGATAGTTTGAGATGCCGTTTCACACATAGCATCTGCACCAATCTCCTTCCACAATTGTTTATCGAAGCGAAAAGGTGCTCCTCCTACAATAATTTTTACATCCATTTTCTTTAGTACAATTTCTTCTTTAACCGTTTTAATCTTTAAAGCAGAGGGAAGCATTAATACTGAAATTAGTATAATCTTGATACCCTCATCTTCAATCTTCTGAATGAGTGTCTCATCATCAACAAAGCCAAAATCTAATATTTCAAAGCCACTAGCCCTCAAAAGAGAGTAAACTATCGTTTTGCCCAAACCATGATGATCATTGAGTACACAAATAGCCATCTTAGGTTGATCTTTTCGATCAGGTGCTCCTGGAGGAAGTACAGAATCAATAAGTTGCTCACAAATGCGACCTGCCATATAGACTTGCGAAAGTGCAAAGTCACCTTGGAGCCACTTTTCACCAATATATTCGAGAGCTGTCACAACTACATTTTCAATAAACTGAATTGGTGGTGAGTGATTAGTATACTGATCCATTAACTCTTGCGCTGTTAATCGATCTAATGCAATGAGAGCTTTCACAAAATCTTCAGTACCTTTATTTAACATACTATCAACTCGCAAGATTTTAATCGTTTTTTAATTATATGAATTTATAGTCATCAACTTTAACAAAACATTTCAGGCTATCGGAAGTTGAATAGTAAATTCTGTTCCCACACCGACCTTAGATGAACACTCTAACTTTCCGTTATGCTCATCAACTATAACCCTTTTTGAAATTGCGAGTCCTTGGCCGGTTCCTTTGCCGATCTCTTTTGTTGTATAAAACGGTTCAAACATCTTATTTTGTATTTCATCAGACATTCCAACGCCATTATCTGCGATTTTTATAAATACAAAACTATCATTTTGTGAGCTAGAGATAACTATAGAGCCAAGTGCTGTAGAAGAACGACCTTCTTTTTCTGTGATGCCATGAGCAGCGTTAACTACCATGTTTAAAATCACTTGACTAATTTCACTTGAATAGCAAGGAATCAATGGTAAATTACCATCAAGGTTTAATTCTAAATCTGCAACATATTTCCATTCATTCCGACAGACAGTAGTGGTGCTTTTTATAATATTGTTAATATTTGAAAGGACTTTTTCTTTTTCCCCAGGGTGAGAAAACTCTTTCATTGCCCGAACAATTTTTTCCACTCTTTTTATACCGTCAATAGTTTGAGACAAAGTAGTGGGCAGCTCTTCTGCTAGATATTCTATATCTGCATCTTCAACAGCAGCTTCAACACTCTTTTTAATGTCATCAGGTAAGAGTTTTCGGTCATCCAACTGATCAACACTATTTCGGAAATATTCTATCAATTGGTTAAGGTCACCTATTGAATCTTTGATAAAATTTACATTATCACCAATATACTGAATTGGGCTGTTGATTTCATGAGCTATTCCTGCCGCTAATTGACCAACCGATTCCAATTTCTTTGCCTGTTGTAACTCCTGTTCTATCTGTAATTTCGTGGTAATATCTTCATAAATTATTAGACAAGCATCTATCGTATTGCTATTACTTAGAATAGGTGAAATAGTAACCATAAAATCTTTCATGCCATCTACTGTAACAAGGTCTTTTTTTACTTCAAAGGTTTGTCCTGTTTTAAAACACTCTGTAACTCGACACCCAGAACAAACCGTGTCTGAGGCTGGTATACGAATACTCTCAAAACAACTCACTCCGTTTTGGGCAGCAGGAAACCAATTACGCATTTTTCTGTTAACTTCAATAATTCTCATTTCAGGTGTCACTAATACCACACCTAAATGAAGGTTATTCATAATAGCTTCTGACTGGTTTTTTCTGTTAGCTAGATTGCTTGTAATTATTGTCTGTTGATCATTTATTCTCTTTTCATAATGATGGAGTCGAAGAGCGTTCTCAATAGTAATTAACAGCGCGTCACCGGAAATCGGTTTTAACAGGTATCCATATACACCTATATCGAGTATTTCTTTAACGATGGTTTTAGTACTATGACCTGTGATTGCAACCCTAGTAACCTGAGGGTGATGTTGTTTCGCGTAATCCAGCAATACACCACCTGTATTCAATGGCATTTGATAATCAGTTATCAATAAATCAAAAGATTTTTCGGTTAATAGTTTTATGGCATTATTAACTGAATTTGCACTAACGCAACAAGCACCAACCGCCTCCAGTTTTCTAGCTAGCAGTTTTCTTATTGGAGGCTCATCATCAACTACCAAGATGTTCGTATTTGTTAAATTGATCATACAAGTTACATTTCCTTACTATTATTTAGGTAAAGAGCACTTAGCTTCCAAGTCGTAAAAAACCTTTAGTAAAAAGGTATCAATTTGTAGTTCAATAATCAAATCGAGTATGCTAAAATTTTTATAGATATCAAAAAATAAACTTCAAATTCGGAGGAAAATTTGGTTAATGCGTGTTTAACAAACTCAAATGAGCACTACTGTAAATCTATTATATTGATTGATGACGATCACCTTTTACTAAAAATTAATCGAAGACGATTAGAACCTCTAGGGTTTGATATAACAACATTTACGGATGGTAAAAGTGCATATGAGGCTTTTCGAGAAAATCCAGATAAATATGATCTCATAATAACTGACCAGAGTATGCCTGGATATTTAGGAATGGACTTGACTCTAAAGGTTCATAACATAAGACCTGGTTTACCAGTTATTATTTGCACAGGTCATTCTGATATAAAACAAGAAGATATTGATCAATTTAAAGGCCAGGTAACGTTTATATTCAAACCAGTTCAAAATGACGAACTTATTGCTGCTGTGATTAATTTATTTACTACCTAAAAAAACCATTTTTCATTAGCTGTTCTCATTATATATTATCAAGCAAATTACGAATACTTTTTGCAAGTTCTGCCTTATCAATAGGTTTAAGTAGAAAATCTTTAATACCTATGTCTGTCGCTCTATTTTTTGATATATATTTACTATATCCTGTACATAGTATGACTGGTATTTCTGGTCTTATTTCCATTATTTCAACAGCTAGTTTTTCACCAGTCATTTCTGGCATGGTCATATCAGTTAATATTAAGTCAAACTTATCTGGTTCTTCTTTAAATGCCTCTAAAGCGTTCATACTTGAATTTACACTCGTGACGACATATCCTAAATCTTCACATAACCTACTAATATACTTAAGAATAGGCCGCTCATCATCGACAATCAAAAGGTGTTCACTACCCGATGGCAAAGTCGATTTTTCAAGACTCACATTATCTGTATGATCCATAAAAATAGGTAAAAAAACAGTAAACGTTGTCCCAACGCCAAGAGCACTTTCAACTGTGATGTGACCATTATAGCTATCCACAATACCATGTACCACAGCTAACCCCATCCCTGTTCCTTCTCCTATATCTTTAGTTGTAAAATATGGGTCAAAAATATTTTTTTGGATTTCTGGACTAATCCCGTCCCCTGTGTCTTTCACAGTGATTTTCACATAGTTACCTGAGTTCAATTGTATGTTGGGCGAACGCTTGTCAATTTTAACATCCTCTGTCGTAATTTCGAGGATGCCACCCGTAGAACCCATCGCGTGAGAGGAGTTGGTACACAAATTCATCAATATTTGATGAATTTGTGTTGCTGAACCAAAAATACAAGAATTACTATTAAGATTTTCTTGGATCTCTATAGTTGAGGGAATTGAAGAGTTAAGAAATTGAATTGTTTCCTTAATCACCTTTTTGACTTGAACTGGTTTTTGGGTAACTTCTGACTGCCTGGCAAATGTTAAAATTTGATTAATTAGATCTTTTGCACGTAAACCGGCCTGTAGAACTTCGTTAATGTCATCTTCAAGTTCAGAGCCTTTATCAACTCCACCAAGAGCTAACTCACTAAAACCAATGATTGAAGATAAAACATTGTTAAAGTCGTGAGCGATTCCACCAGCAAGGGTGCCAATAGCTTCCATTTTCTGCGCCTGGAGAAGCTGCGCCTGAATCTTCTCAATTGCTTTTTCAGAATTTCTTTGACTTATAATACTGCATAGTTCATTTGCAACCAACTGGATTTGAGTGATATCATTTTCTTGATAATCAAAAGGCTTGTTACCAACACCAAAAATATATTTGATTTTATTCTCTATTTTTACAGGCACACTCATAAATCTATCTATAGAAACATGACCTACTGGTAGCCCTTTTTGATTTGGTGAAAGAGAAAATTCGTTATACACAACCGGTTCTTCGGTATGAAGGCAATCAACCCAATTTCCAGCTTTTTCAATAAGGTAATGAGTTCCATGTTCAGCCTCACATACTTTGAGTGTTTCAGAGTTCCAGGTGTCGAGAATAATTGATTCTTGATCCTCAGAGACCTGATGAAAAAAACCAATCTTGCTATCAGTGAGTTCAATGGCCTTATCTAAAGTGTATTGATAGAGCTCCTTGTCAGAGAATTTTGGAGCTTGCTGATAAAGTTCTAATAGAGTTTTTGATCGTTCCGCTTCTTTTTCTAATAACTTTTCTGCATGTTTGCGTTCAGTGATGTCAATTGCGTAGTGAAGATAAGTATCTTCATCAACTGGCACCCACCATGTATCCCATAGTTTATCAAAGGCGAATACTTCAGGATTATGCTGGGGTACCCCTGATTTCAACAAATCATTTGCCAAACAAAACGTACACAAAATATCATCTTTATGGCCATTTGGATCTTTTTTTAAACGCTGTTTGTGTTCTTCAGATATACAATCACGGTGCCCAAACGTATCCCAACAAAATCTTCCAACCTCAACTCCTGCATCAAGCGCGACTTTATTTGCAGCTAATACTGTTCTATCTTTGTTTATTAACATTGTTGGATGTGGAAGACTGTTCAACATGAGTTCATTCAATTTAAAAATTTCTTCCAGCTTTTTTTCGGTCTGTTTAAGATCTGTAATATCTTGTAAAGTACCAAACATTTTTACTGGAGAACCTTTTTCATCAAAGTAAGACTTACCACGACCATTGATCCACCTAGTCACACCGTCAGGACCGATAATCCTGTATTCAAAACTCGCATGTCCCTCAGTAGTAAGAGTTTCCCATAGTTTGTAGATTAATTTATGATCCTCCGGATGAACGAGCTTCATAAACTGGTCAAATGTTAAACCGCTCTCTTTCGAAGGTTCTATGCCAAATATTTTAAAGTTCACGTCAGACCATCTAATCCACTCAGACGTGACATCCATTTCCCAGTTTCCTAGCCGTGCAATGTCTTGAGCCTTCCTCAGGTTTTTTTCAACTTTCTTCCTTTCTAGAATTTCTTTTTTTAATTGTCGGTTCCAAATATAAATTACTAAAAATATGAGAATTACAACAAGGCTGACAATAAATGACCATAATAAAATCTTATTAAGAGGAAAGCCTGGGTCGTATTCAACCTTAATCCAACGTTTACTAATTTCTTCTTTTTCTTTACTTGTGATAGACAATAATGCTTTATCTATGATTGATTTTAGTATAGGAGCATCACTTCTAATTGCCATGGAGTAGGTTATTGCTTGCCAATCAACCTCTGTTGCTATTTTCAGATTGGTTAAACCTTTTTTATGAATATAAGCACTTGCGACAGCTAAATTTATAATACACGCATCAGCTCCCCCCGTCGCAATGAGTTCCAGGTTTTCATCCACTGTTTTTGTAAAAATATAATCAAGGTCTAAGTTTGAATACTCTTGTAGAAGCTTGTCATAAATTACTAGATGTTTTACTACTGCAATTCGTTTCCCAGAAAGATCAACAATATTCTTAACTGGCGAACTGTCACTTCTAGTAATAATAACCATTGGATAACTTAAGTATGGATCTGTAAATGCTAAATATTCTGAACGCTCAGACGTATAAGCTAACAATGGAAATAAATCAACCTTACCAAAACGTGCCATTTCGAGTTGTTCTTTGAATGGTTTGTCCAAAATTACTTCCACCTTAACATCAAGTTTTTCAGACAGCAATTCAATATAATCTGAAACCAATCCTTTAAAATTGGGTTCTTCCGTAGTTTTATCTATCCACATGAAAGGTGGAAATGCCTGTCCAACGCCGATCTTTAAAGGTGAATGCTGAGACAACCATTCTCTCTCTTTGTTGGTCAGGTCAATTTGAGAATTTGCATATATATAGCAATCAGGAACACATATAAAACAAGCTAATAAAAAAAAAGATGTGAAGAGCCGTAATAGCACGTAAATATCTCCAAATAGTTGATAGGTTGTTTGCTTTATAATTATTTACATATTTTTTCTTTAACAAAAAATGACTTTATCGCTTTTTAGAATCATTACTATCATAAAGATTATAATCCGCATAATATTGTTCAGCGCAATCGGGGCATATAGAGTGGCTAATGTCCGCATCTGAGTTGGTAGTGATATATTCATCTATTTGATTCCAGTAACCTTTATCATCACGCACTTTTTTGCAGTGAGAACATAAAGGAAGCAATCCGCTCAATATATTAACTTTATCAAGAGTCCTTTGAAGTGTTTCAATCAGCTCTTCACGCTCTAATTCAATACTTTTCTGGTTACTAACATCTGTAATAAACCCTTCTAGAAAAAGAAATTCTCCTGCAGGGGAATAAATGCTCCTACCTTGTTCCCATACCCATTTAATATTACCGGACTTGTCAACTATTCTGTAATTTAACTTAAATGGGCGACAATCATTTACCGCTGATTCTACATCGGTAAATATGTTATCACGATCATCTTCATGTATGAGTGAAGAGAAATTTACGCTTTTATTGTTTATCAATTCCTCTGAGCTGTACCCTGTTAAATCTTTGCAGCCCATGCTTACAAACAACATGGTAAAATGCTCATCGTTGTAACATCTATAAGCCATTCCTGGAAGATTACTCATAAGGGTAGATAGTTTTCTCTCACTACTCCTTAGGTTTTCTTCAGTTTTTTTTCGTATTAGTATTTCATTTTTTAAATAACGATTAAGCTGAAAGAATCTAGCTGTTATTAAAACGATCAATATAGAAAATAATATTGTTCCTACAAGAGAGAGATATACCCACTTGTTAGTTAACTTTTCATCCCTACTGTAAAGAAAGCCCTCTAGAGAAAAATCTTGAGGTATTTGATGTAAGGATTTAAGTGTATTTGCTATATGTTGCCACCTTCCTCTATTCATATACCCTAACTCTATTACCTCAGGTATAATGAGTTTTTTAGATTGAACTGCCTCAAACTCTAGATGTGCTCTACTATGTCTTCGTGAATATTTGGCAAGAATAAGATCGATAATTTCCTCACTATTATTCAGAGCATATCTCCAACCTTTTAAAGAGGCGTCAAGAAAAGCCTCAACACGTTCAGGGTGATTCGTGATCTGATCCTCACTCGTAAATAAAGTATCTCCATAAAAATCAATACCAACGGCTCGAGGAGAGAAAATTGAATATGAAATATTTTCTTTCAATAAAAGGAAAGGTTCATCTGTTGAGTAAGCTGAAATAGCATCAACATTTTTATTTATGAGATTTTCTATGGAAAAGTCATGAGGGTGCAAAATCATTTTATGAATCGACACATGCTCTGAATTAAAATAAGCAAGTAATTCTTCAGAGTGATTTTCTAGAGCGATTCTTTTTCCTAATAAATCATGAACATGTTCAATTCTGCTATAATAAGGTGACAGTAGGATCAAAGGAGAGTGCTGATAAATAGCTGCAAGTGCAACTACCGGTACACCATGGGCTCTTTTAACAACAAGGTCAGACATGGCAACACCAAAATCAGCTTGCCCCTCTACAACTAAATCAATTGCCTCTTCACCCTCTTTTATCTCAACTATTTTAACATCAAGTCCTACATCTTTATAATAACCTTTTTCTAATGCGGCATAATAACCAGCAAATTGAAATTGGTGCTTCCATTTTAATTGCAACTGGACTTTATCCAAGGAGGAGTTAACTGAGGGCTTATGATTTTGTTCAGCATATAGAATAGGAGCTAAACAAAAAAGAAAAACAAAAAAGTTACAGATTACAGTACATAGCTGCCGTTGTATGCTCATATTTTACTTGTTAGATTGACAAAAAATATATCCCAACATTACACTTCAATTATGCATAGTTTAATATAGTAAATCAAATACAAAACAAAGAGCAGCAAGGAATCCCCAGCCTATTATAAAGAAGAATCAGTTACAGCTTCCCAAAATAATCAACAATTATGTTTTTTTTTAATTCTGAACAGTACACCTAATAGAAAATTATCAGGATGCATGTGCCGAAAATATTTTATATATACAGGAAATAAGTAATCTGATCAAAAACAGTGTTTTTTTACATTAAACCTGCAATCTATACCATCACAATCAGCGATGATATTATGTGGTCAATAGTTATGAAAAAACAGTCTTAATGTAAGATAGGTCCTACTGCACCAGTTTCACCACTGGTGGGTGTTGTTTTAAGCAAAGCTAATTTTACTAGAATCACAACGATAATATTAATTTAGTATCTCTACTATCTGCTTAGAATATTTACATATACACCTGGCTAAACATTCTGCCCCCTCTTTAGTTTTAAGGCAATAGTCCGGCTGATTGTCCGTGTTGTCATCATGCTCTTCAATTTCAAAAGGAATTTCAATAATAGTTACTAGCTCCTTGACCATTAGAGCTAAGGTTGTGCCACAGGAACAATTGAACAAAATAAGATTATACAAATGATTTGTCATGTCTGCTTGAATACCTTTTACCTCTTTATCCCCATCCTTCTTCAATTCATCAAAAGTATCCCAGTTTTTTCCACAGAATGTGCATGTTTTAAAACTTTTAGTAGATTGATTTGCATAAGCAGGGGTAGTTGTAATTGATGGAGGTCTTTCTCCTTTAAGAAATTCTTTGATCTTCATATCAAAACCTGCAATGTGGCCTACAACCCATTTATCCAAAAACTCTAGTGTGTCTATAGTTATGTCCTTCTCTCTTTCCATATACAGATCGGAAAGTTCCAAAGCTTGATCCATGAGTTCCTGGTGCTTTTTTCGATGTTCTGAAATATCAGGATAGTTGATCGCTTCCATTAGTGCTTCTTCATTTTCAAAGTGAACACGTACGTAGTTTAGCAAATGACTGAAAACTTTAGCTAAATTATCAGCTTGAATACCTGCTTCAAACTTTTCATGTAAATTATTTATAAGTTGAACTAGATAACGATGCTCCGAATCAACAACGGGTTCCCTAAGTTCCAAACTTTCACACCACTCAATAGGCATTATTTGCTCCTATAAAATACAACATTAATATCTGCTAATATAATATATTCTCTTGCAAGATAAACATTAAGTCAAGGTGTCATTCAAAAACAAAAACAGTATCTTTTAATGATAAATTAACAATGAATAATGTACATTTTGTGATTTACCTACCTAAGAGCTTATCCATGATGACCTTTAACAAAAGCCATTAACCTTTGGATTCTTTAATTTGACTGAGAAATAATATTTAGGTACTCTTTTTTTAGACTCAAGACTTTTTTCTATTTTTTCGAGCTAAATGGACACTAGATGAAATTTACTGAAATTGCCCAGATTCTAAAAAAGCTCCAATACAGATTTATTGCTCCAGGTATATGATTATTCTTACTACCACTTTTGGCTCATATAGTTTTACCAAATTTGGGTGCTCAGCTTTCACCACCTGCATACATACTTCCTGCTACTGTAGGATTGTTTTTTGGATATATCATAGGTTATCTTACGGTTCAGCAGCTTATCCTTGTCCAAAAATTGAAATTTGAGATACAAGAGCGAACGAAAGGAGAAGCATGGTATTCAGCACTTTTTGAGAAAAATCATTCAAAAATTCTTTTAATAAATCCACAAACTTTTCAAATTATGGATGCTAATCCTACAGCTTGTGAATTTTATGGCTACACTCGGAAACAATTAAAGGAAATGACCATTTGTGAGATAAATTCTACTTTCTCCTGAAGAAATTCAAATAGAGATGTCTAAGACTTCTCAAGAGAGCAAAAAGCTTCTTTACTTTAAGGTATTGATTACCCTTGGGCCACAATTTATATGCTCACGAATAAGAAAAAGGAGGCTCGAAAGGCCTCCTTTTCTTATTTTTGATATACAAAAGCATGGGGAAATACTTCAAACTACAACCCCCCAGCAACCCCCATCACATATTTAAAAGAGTCATTAAACAAACACAACCCTTGAATTTACTGGAGCCAGCAAGGGGATTCGAACCCCAGAGGCGTAAAGGGCCTTATCTACCGAGTACACATTTTCGCTGGCTACAACATGCACAAAGCAAAGCTTTTCGAAAAGGCCATTTTACAAAATGGATATGTAGGGGCATTTATTATTGCTCATTAATGGCAGTGTAAGTACTTACCAGAGATTTTCCTGCTCAAACTGGCGTACTTGCACAACGAGTTTTTTTAGTTTTTGAGCATTTTTCTTCCCTGGTGCATCTTCAACCCCAGAATTAATATCTACAGCAAAGGGGACAACAGTACTCAAAGCATCTGTAATATTCTCTGGAGTAAGACCACCAGCTAACAAAAAGGGTTTTCCTAGTTTTAAAGATTCGATAATTGACCAATCAAATGTTTCACCAGTGCCACCTTCCACGCCTTTAACGTATGTATCTAGTAAGAAACCATCAACAGAAACTGCATATTGAATAAACTCTTCAGGTTTTGTTTCCTCACCGACTCGAAAGGCTTTAAAAATCTGACAGTACGGTATCTCTTTTGATAGTTCATCACAGTACTCTGCTGATTCGTTGCCATGTAATTGCACAATAGACAAAGAACATTTTTCAGCAATGGAGACTACCTTAGCAATTGGTTCATTTACAAAGACACCAACTCTATCAATAAATGGTGGCAGCGTTGCTATAATATCAGCCGCAACTTCTGGTTCAACATTACGCTTACTCTTTGAAAAAAAAATGAATCCAAGAGCATCCACCCCTAACTTCACAGCATTGTCAGCATCTTTTTTGCTTGTTGTTCCACAAACTTTAATTCGTATTCGCTTCACTTATTAGCCTCTTAAACCAGCGAGTACATCACCACCTGTACCAAGTCTCATTAAAGTCTCACCAATCAATGCTGCACTGATTTTCTCATTCTCAAGGGCCATGATATCTTCTCTACTTTTAAGACCAGACTCACTCACAAGTGGGATCTCGGCAGGAACAAGTTTACGAATAGCAAAGGTGGTATTAATATCCACATCAAATGTTTTGAGATTGCGGTTATTTACACCAACAAGATTGCTTTCTGCTTCAAGTGCCATCTCTGTTTCAATTTCATCGTGAACCTCTACAAGACAATCCATATTAAACTCAGACGCATAGGCCTGATAGTCTTTTAACTGATGTACGTCAAGAATGGCAGCAATGAGTAAAATAGCATCTGCACCGTGGGCCGCAGCTTCTTTAATTTGAAGTTCATCAATAATAAAGTCTTTGCGTATTGCAGGGAGTTTAACTGCATCCCGAACTTGCATAAGATAAAGAAGATCACCCTGAAAAAAATCTCTGTCTGTCAAAACAGAAATAGCCTGTGCCCCACTAGCCTGATAGTTTGTTGCAATTTCTACCGGGTTAAAGTTTTCACAAATGACACCTTTTGAAGGAGAGGCTTTCTTCACCTCTGCGATAACAGAAACTCCTTCATAGTTAATAATAGCATCCCTAAAACCTCGAGGCCCTTCAATGCCTACTCCCTGAAATTCAACAGGTAAAACAATGCCTTTTCGCTTAAGTTCAGCTACTTCTTCTTTTTTCCTTTCAACAATGGTATCAAGAATATTTGCCACCGAGCCAACTCCTAAATTATTATGATTTTCTCTTACTTATTGATTCTTACAAAATTCAACCAGTGCATCAAGCTTAGCAATCGCTGCACCCGATTCTACAATTTCACGGGCAAGTACAACACCATCTTTTATCGAATCAGCTTTGCCTGCTGCCAGAAGAGCAGCACCTGCATTAAGTAACACCATGTCAAGTTTTGGCCCTTTTACACCACGTAATACGGAGCGAACCTGTTCTGCCGACTCTTCTGCTGTATCTGCACCACGAATTGTCTCAAGCCCTGCTCTTTCAAGACCAACGTCCTCGGGTGAGACACTATAGCTCTTCACTTTTCCGTTAAAACCGTCTGCGACATAGGACGTTCCAGAAATAGTCATTTCATCCATATTTCCTTCACCCCAAACCACAAGACATCTCTTCTCGCCAAGACGCATTAACACTTCGGCAAGCACTGCAGTAAGCTCTTTATCAAATACCCCAATAAGCAGTGTATTGGCACCTGCTGGGTTTGTAAGTGGTCCAAGTACATTAAAGATTGTACGAATACCCATCTCACGTCGTGGCCCAATTGCATGTTTCATTGCACCATGTAACATTGGTGCAAACAAAAACCCAATTCCAACTTCTTTAACGCATTTTGATATAGTCTGAGCAGGAAAGGAAAGATCAACACCAAGAGCTTCTAACACATCTGCACTTCCACACTTGGAAGACACAGCACGATTACCATGTTTTGCAATAGGAATCCCAGCTGCAGCTACAACAAAAGATGTTGTGGTGGACACATTAAATGTATTAGCACCATCTCCACCTGTACCAACCACATCCATGAGTATATCACCTGCAGAAGTATCAACCCCTGAGTCAATAAAAGTGACCTTGTCACGCATAACCCTTACCGCACCAACTATTTCATGAACAGCTTCTCCCTTCATTCGTAGAGCGGTAATAAAAGAACCTATCTGGGCGGCTGTTGCATCACCGGTCATTATTTGATTCATAACAGAAACCATCTCTGTCTCATTTAAATCCTTACCGGTCACTACAGTCTGAATAGCTTTTTTGATATCCATTAGAGCCTCTTTACAAAGTAGCTAGTTTTTTTCAATTATTGTTTGCTGATAAATATCTTGATAGTCCAAGGCCATAAAGTTTTCGAGTAATTTAATACCTGCTGGAGTCATGATTGATTCAGGGTGAAACTGTACTCCTTCAACAGGAAATTCTTTATGGCGGATTCCCATAATTTCATTTTCTTTTGTCCGACATGTGATTTCGAAACATTCAGGAAGATCACTCTCCTGAACAATAAGAGAGTGATAGCGCATACCATCAAAAGGGTTTGCCAGTTCTGTAAAGACACCCTTATTATCATGATACATAGGTGATGTTTTACCATGCATCAATCTATCTGCTCTAATCACAGTACCACCAAATGCTTCGGCAAGCGACTGATGACCAAGACAAACGCCGAGGATAGGAAGTTTCCCGGTAAAGTATTTTAGTGCTGCAACTGAAATACCCGCTTGGCTCGGAGAACATGGTCCTGGCGAAATGAGAAGTTTATCAGGCTTTAGAGCCTCAATCTCCTCAATGGTGATTTTATCATTACGAAAGACACGAATGTCTTCTTCCTTGCCAGCTTTTATACTACTTGCTGCAATGGTCTGAACGATATTGTAAGTAAACGAGTCGTAGTTATCTATAACAATTAGCATCTTATTATCTCCCTTCTCTAAAAACCACGCTCGGCAAGTTCTACCGCACGACGCATTCCCATGGATTTACTAATAGTCTCTTCAAACTCAAGATCAGGTACGGAATCGGCAACAATACCTGCACCAGCCTGAATCCAGAGTTTTTTGTCCTGCATAAACAGTGTTCGTATTGTAATGCAAAAATCCATATTGCCAGAAAAACCAAAATAACCAACAGAACCTGCATATGGCCCACGTTTATCTGGTTCTAGTTCGTCTATGATTTCCATTGCACGTATTTTTGGGGCTCCAGAGACAGTTCCTGCAGGAAAACATGCAGATAGCACATCAAACTGATCTTTGTCCTCGGCTATTTGACCATGAACACCAGAAACAATATGCATCACATGACTATACCTTTCTATAACAAGCAGATCATTAACCTCAACACAGCCACCCTTAGCAACACGACCGACATCGTTACGACCAAGATCAACTAACATAAGATGCTCTGCACACTCTTTTGGATCAGCAAGTAATTCTTTTTCCAGTGCAAGGTCTTCTTCTGGAGTATTACCTCTTTTTCTTGTACCAGCAATTGGTCTTAAATCAATGGCTTCACCCTGTTTTTTCACTAAAATTTCAGGAGATGAACCAATCTGAATTATATCATCTAATTTTAAATAAAACAGATAAGGGCTAGGATTAATATGACGAAGTGCACGATAGAGTACAAGAGGCTCTAAGTCTGTCTCAGTTTCAAAACGTTGTGATAGTACAACCTGTATTATATCACCGGATCGAATATACTCCTTGGCCTTTTCAACCATGTCTTTAAATTCATCACGGCTTAGATTTGAAGTGAATTCATGTTTTTTAGGAACACCATTTTCAGACATAGCTGGAAAGTCAGAAGGTATCGGCTGTTTAAGTTCTGTGGCGACTTTATCGATCTGTGCAACTGCATTTTGATATAATGCACTACATTCTTCTTTTCCTGTACCTTTCTCTACAGGTACCCAACAGATGATTGTTACAACCTGTCGTAGACTGTCATGGGCTAGAACAATACGGGGTATCATCAAAGACGAATCTGGCAAATCAAGTTCAGCACGATTATCTGGAAGCTCCTCCATAAAGCGCACCATCTCATAACCCATAAAACCAACAGCACCACCACTAAAGGGAGGTAGTTCATTAAACTCAGCTGCAGCAAGAGAGGTTACAAGATTCTTTATAGCCTCTATTGGGTTTTCGTCACTTTCTTCAACTTTAGCTGAGCAATTTCTATGATCGGTAACGGTTACCTTTGTTCCCTTTGACTGAAAGCTCATAAGTGGATCGTAACCAATGAAAGAGTAACGCCCCCACTTCTCACCACCTTCCATACTCTCAAAAAGGAAAATTTGCTCATGATCGCCATGTACTTTGGCAAAAAGAGTAAGGGGTGTATCCAGGTCTGCAACAACCTCCCTGCATACAGGCACAAGTCTTGACTGACTTGCAGCTTCTGTAAAACCATCGCAATCCGGAAAAAACTTTTTCATTATCGACACCTACTGTTTCTAACCTTTGTTTTACTTATCTAATGTTTCTACACACAGTAACACTCGGTCATAAAAAAAAGGGCCATTAAGTGACCCTTTTTTCTCAAACGAGTTGCAACTTACGCTGCAGCACCCAACGCTTTAACACGTTTTGTAAGACGGGAAATTTTACGAGAAGCAGTCTTCTTGTGAATTGTTCCCTTACTAGCGGTTTTTGCAATAACTGAAGTAACATCTTTAAGCGCAGCCTGTGCATCGGCTTCAACACCTGATGCTACAGCCTCATCAAACTTACGAATGCTAGTCTTCATGCGCTGCTTGTTGCTTCTGTTACGTAATCTGCGTACTTGGGCCTGACGATTTCTTTTCTCAGCTGATTTATGATTAGCCACGAATTAACTCCTCCTGTCTTTTCTCACATCTATAGAGACTGACAAAACAGTATTATGTATTTTTTATTCACTTAACAATTTATTTCATAGCTGCTGTACGAAACAACAGTAGATTCCCAACAAAAGATTGTACGTTATAATACGACTACTATTTAAAGTCAATAACTATCCTTGCTGTTTTATGCTAAAGTCCCTAAATAATTAAATGTCGGCAACTTACCCAATCGCGCGGCTCCACCAAGCCTTTCAGCCAATTCTTCAATCGGCTTTGCACCACTTGGACTGCCAGTTAAATCAACCACCGCATAATTAACACCAAGAGTTTTTAAATCAGTCATATACGGTAAAAGTGAAAATGGTTTCTTCGGAAATGTCTGAGTGTAACCATGTTTTTTTCGTACTATAAAAGATTCATCTTTTGGGGATACTACAGTCTTATCAAACTGAAAATGTGATGAAGCAAGTCTAGCTGTATAAAGTGGTGGTGTACCATACACAGTGAGACCAACAGGAATTCTAGTTATTTTTTCATCATCCTTATTAACAGAGGTTATCTGACGATATGCAGCAAGAGCATTAAAAAGGTTCTCACGATCGGTCTCCATTGAGAACTGAACGCCTTCAAACCCGACCTCAGAAGCCAACATCAATGACTGGGCATTCAACATATTTAAGGAGTAATCGCCGTATAAATGCACTTTTTCTCTGCCAAACAACTCAATCTGGCTCATATGGGCGACCTGAAATGTTCTAAATCCGGACGCAATAAGAAGTTTTATGTTTTTACGAACAGTACCTAAATCTTTTTCCGCTATAAGTGGCGGCAAAGCCCACATAACTTTACGGGCGTTTCTGCCAAGATATCTTTTAATCTGTACAGCCTGACGAATCAAACTTGGTTCAAAGGACAAAACAAAACGATCGGGCGTGAACGGTAAGGGTTTAAGAACAGTCTTAGCTGAATCAAGGCGCAACCACCATTCCATCGGCATCTTTAGTTCTTTGTGCAGATTTTTTTCAGATCCTCGATAATCGCCCTTTTTCCTTCTACCTGCTGAACGCTGCTTTTTGCCACCCTTTTTCTTTGTTAACTGAGTTGGTTCATCCTCCTGCACCTCTCCCAGTATTTCATTTGGAAAAACTACAACCTCGTCACAAGCAAGATTAATCTGTGGATACAGTTTCTTTTTCAGAATCGAAACTGTTGTCTTACCACCTTTAAAATCCAAATCACTTTTAAAAGGCGCACCACTTTTACCATCGACCTTATACAGATCACAGCTCTGTAATCGATATTTATTAATCTCCTCTGGTAAAAGAATAACAGCATTCTCTCCTGTATTACATTGTACAGAAGGACTCTCGCTATTATTCAATTCCTTTACCGTGAAAGCCAAACGTTCCCCACCTGGCTCAATATGGAGGCGAACACGATCACCTACTGCAACAGGATCTTTTACTTTAAGTTTTGCTCTAGGCTTGCCACCCTTTGTATCAATTTTTGTGATACGGCCAAGATGAAGCCCCATATTCCCAGAATGCTGAGGGGTGATTGCTTCTGCTGGTTGTGGTGTAAAGAAATAACCAGAACTAGTTTTACGACTCATTGCTTTATCAATGAGATTTTGTGCTTCAACTAAAACTTCATCCTGCTCATGGGGAGCAGCATCCATCATCATTCGATAGGCAGAAATTGTGTTTTCTATATACCTTGCTGAACGTAAACGCCCTTCAACCTTCAGAGATGAGATTCCAATCTCTTTAAGCTTCGGTACTGCTTCAAGCCCAGACAAATCATTCATGGAAAAGAGATATTCACCCTTCCCACCCTGTGCTGGCTGTCTACCTCTTGTTTGTACCTTTTTGTTTCTACCACCCTTCTGTTTACTACCAGCACTTCTGGTTGCACGAGGTGTACGATATGACCGACGACAAGGCTGAACACACTTTCCTCTCAAGCCTGATTTACCACCAAGAAATGAGGAGAATAGACAGAGGCCTGAATAAGAAAAACACATTGCTCCGTGAATAAATATTTCAAGCTCAATGTCTTCATTGCGAGCTGCAATGACTTCTATTTCTTTCAAGGTCAATTCACGGGCGAGAACTACTCGATCACAGCCGAAATTCCCCATTACCTCAACCGCCTGCGAATTATGCGCAGTTGTAAGCGTTGAACCATGAATGATAGTTTCAGGAAAATACTGATGTACAAGTCGGATAAGACCAAAATCCTGCACAATTAAGGCATCTGGTGCAAGAGCATCAAGTACCGCTAAATTTTCAATTACTGAAGTGAGGTCGTTTTCCAGCAAAAGGCTGTTTGCTGCGATATAAAACTTTTTATCACGTGCGCGACAGTAATCGATCATCGCAGCAATATCTTCTAGACGTAGATCACGGGACAAACTACGGGCATTAAAACCCGGGGCGCCTACATAAACAGCATCGGCCCCACTTTTAAGAGCCGCATGAAAATTTTCTATATTACCTACTGGTGCTAGCAGCTCCATTACATCTCCAATCAAATATATCCAGGATTACTGGGTCAAACAAAATCAATAAACTTCTCAAATAAATGTAAGCTGCAAGTCCTTCTCAGATTACTCTCAATAAAACAAACTACTTTACTTCTCTACAACGACCTCGGTACAAATGTTACCTTCACCAACTAAAACATTTATATGTTCGTCTGGTTGAATTTCGGTGGTAAGACCAACATAATCAGGCTGTATTGGTAATTCACGTTCACCTCTGTCTATAAGAGTTGCAAGCTGCAAGGTTTCAGGTCTGCCGTAGTCGAAGATTGCATCCATAGCAGCTCGTATAGTTCTGCCGGAAAAGATCACATCATCAACTAGAATAATTGCTGTATTATCAACATCAAAAGAAATATCTGTGGTTTTCACAACTGGGTTTTGTGTCATCAAAGACCAGTCATCACGATACAGATTGATGTCCAAACTACCATAAGCTATCTCAAAATCAAACTTTTCAGATAATAGAGCATGAATACGCTTACCCAAATGGACACCACAGGTATGAATACCAACAATGGCTATTTTTTTAGGATCACTATTTTTCTCTAAAATTTGTAAACACATTCTCTGCAGTGCTATATCTATATCAGCCGCCTGCATTAATACACGTTTTGTTTCACTCACTTTTCAACCCTCTTCCAGAAAAACTCCACACCCTTTTCATCAACTAAATTTATCGCTTCAGGAAAGGCTTCACACTCTTTATCAAAGACTTTTGTAGCAATATCCGACACTGAATCGTCATAATCTACATCAACAGTTCGCTGTAAAATAATTGGTCCTTCATCATAGACCTCGTTGGCAAAATGAACAGTACAACCACTCACTGTGCAACCACGTGCCTTTACAGCACTATGTACATGATTTCCGTAAAAGCCATCCCCACAAAATGAAGGTATAAGACTTGGGTGGATATTCACCACGCATTTTTTGAGTTCCATTGGCGGCTGATAAAGCTTTAAATAACCAGCAAGACAGATAATATCTACATCAAAGTCAGTAAGTATATTATTGATTGCCTCATTGGTCTCCGCATGAAAAGCTGGGTATCCATAATTTTCAGCCTTAGTAAGTCCTAGAGCTGATCCTACATTTGAGATAACCACTTCAACCTTAGCATTCAGCGAACCTGCTTCTATTCGCTCATGAAAATTATCAAGGGTTCGTCCACTGCCCGAAAGCAGAACTGCCATTTTCAACATTTTCCTTCTCCTATGGTCCTGCTAGAAATCTCTTCAGCAAAATTTCTAGCAAACAAGAAACGACTTATCCCTGAAGAGCTGGATCATTATCTACATCTACCTTGTCGAGCCATGCTGCAATAGCAGTGTCGTAAGTGGATGTTAACTTGAAAACTTTAACGGCAAGACGGAAACGGGTCTTAAGAGTTGTATTACCAGTTTCTTTAATCTCTTTTATAACTTGAGGATAATCGGCTGGATCTACTATTACTGTAACATCATTGTAGTTTTTGGCTGCTGCACGAAGCATAGTTGGGCCGCCAATATCGATGTTTTCAATAGCATCAATCAAAGAGCAATCTGGATTGGCAACCGTCTTTTCAAATGCGTAAAGGTTTACTGCAATGAGATCAATATTTTTCAGACCGTGCCTTTCGCATTGTGCACGATGCGCATCATTTTCGCGCTGATTAAGAATACCACCATGAACTTTTGGGTGAAGAGTTTTTACACGCCCATCAAGCATCTCAGGAAAACCAGTGAAGTCGGAAACATCCATCACAGTTAAACCAGCTGCACGAAGCTTGTTTGCAGTACCACCAGTGGACAGAAGCTCTATCCCAAGTTCTGCAAGTTCCCCTGCGAAACCTTCGATTCCGGACTTATCTGTCAGACTGATAATTGCTCTTTCAATTTTCTTCACGGCTTTCTCCTTGTATTCTTTTGTAGAAAATAAAATTTATATTTTTCGTATAAACGATTTAATTTTTCGACGATCTTTTTTGTTTGGTTTTTTAGCTGGCGGACTATGACTGAGGTTCAAGGCACGTCTCAATTCTCTACTCTCTTCCCTTTTAGCAACAGATTCTTCAGTTTCTTCATAAAGCAGCTGAGCCTTCGTTGCCGGGCCTCTTTTATCGGAAAGAGCCAGTACCTTTACTATAAATTCTAGATGTCCTTTAGTTATTTGCAACATGTCACCAGGGCTTACACCTCTTGCCGGCTTAACACGAGCATCGTTTAAATGAACCTTTCCTCCACTAACAGCCTGAGAGGCAAGTGACCTAGTCTTAAAGAATCTTGCGGCCCATAACCATTTATCTAATCGCACATTTTCTGTATTCATATAGATGCAAACAACCCTTTTTTCTGGTCTTTTGTAACCTAATAAAACATTTAAAAATACACCGATTTCGTAAGAAACGCATGTAAAAATTCATAAGTTGCCATAGAAGTCCGAAAGAAATCAGAGCAATCTTGATAAAAAAGATTATTATGTATTTCTTCACAGAAACAGAAAATATTTTACGGTGCTTTGAAGGCTTACCTTTTAAGTCTACCTTTATTAACAATTTTAAAACAATAGAAAATTACAATGCTCGTACGTGATCTACTAGAAAACCATTCACCCACATTCAGTTTTGAATTTTTCCCGCCCAAAAGTGCAGCAGGAGAAGATAAATTACTAGAAACCCTTCAACGACTTATGCCTCTTTCTCCATCATACGTTAGTGTTACTTATGGTGCTGGAGGGTCCACCAGTGACAAAACCCACGATCTAGTTCTAAGAATAAAAAATGAAACTGGTCTCACAGTAGTCTCTCACCTTACCTGTGTTGGCTCAAGCAGAGATGAAATGTATAAGCTTGTCAAAAGATATGATGAGGCAGGTATACACAACATATTAGCTTTAAAAGGTGATCCACCTGCAGGAGTTGAAGACTTTGTTCATCCAGAAGATGGTTTTGACTATGCAGCAGAGCTGGTTGCTTTTATAAAAGAACATTTTCCTCATATGTGCATTGGTGTTGCCGGCTTCCCAGAAGGTCACCCAGAAACACCAAACAGGTTGCTCGAAATTGAATACCTAAAAGCCAAGGTTGATGCAGGTGCGGATTTTATTGTCACCCAGCTTTTTTATGATAATCGTGATTTTTATGATTACACCGAACGTTGCAAGCTTGCTGGAATTAATATCCCTATTGTTGCCGGAATAATGCCAGTGGGCACAAAGAAGGGTCTCATTCGCACTGCTGAGCTAGCTGCTGGTGCTAAAATTCCTGCTAAATTGTTAAAAGCTGTTCAACGCGCTGAAAATGATGATATGGTTCGAAACGTTGGTACTCATTGGGCAACAGAACAGGTTCGAGATCTTATAGACAGCGGTGTGCGAGGCGTACAGTTTTTTACCTTAAACAGTTCGGCTACGACTCGTGAAATATACACATCTCTTGGTGTATCGAGCTCCCAGCAACTTCAGGGTTAACAATTCATGAATTCATTACTGGACAATGACACACACAACAAAAAGCGTGTCGGTATTTCTGGCTTACAAAGCCCGATAAAACTGCAACAGCAGAATGGAGAAATACAGCAGAGCATTGCCACCTGTACAGCCTCCGCTACCAACATGATGAATGACAAAGGTGACCTCTCTCAAGAGGTTGCCCTTCATTTACATGGCTTTACCGAGCAGATTACGCCACTCAACTGGAATAAACTACTGACTCGAATTAAAGATTCACTGATCGCAAGTGAAGTCGGAATAGAAATTGAATTCCCCTTTTTCATCTCCAAGAAAGCCCCCATCAGTGAAATTGCGGGTCTTATGGAATACAAGTGCAGTTTTTCTGGCAACAGTAACAATGATTCAATCAGGACAACCGTGCATGTTCCGGTAACGACTCTTTGCCCATGTTCAAAGGAGATCAGCGATGGCGGAGCACATAACCAACGTGCTGAAGCCACTTTTACCGTGCACATGACGGAGAGAATATGGATTGAAGAACTTATCGAAATAATTGAAAAATCCGCTTCCTGTGAACTTTACTCAGTCTTGAAAAGACCTGATGAAAAATTTGTCACAGAAAAAGCATTTAATAATCCGATGTTTGTAGAAGATGTTGTTCGAAAAATTACCCTTGAAGCACTGGAGCACCCTTATATAGAAAAGTTTTCAATTGGTGTAGAAAGCTTTGAATCAATCCATAAACACAGTGCATACGCTTATGTTGATAGCGATGATCTTAAAATTTAGTGATTTACGCCTGAAAAAGTATCATAAAAAACTATAAAGTGAAGATCTTAAAAATTTACAAGCTTCCCTAAACCTCCAAAGCACTTATCCAGCTCTGCTGGATTAATAATTATAGAAAAGGAGCTTTTTAGAAAATGTCACTCCAGTTTATACTACTTTTTGTTACAACTGTTTTTATAGCTTCAATTATCCCAGGACCAAGTATGCTTTTAGCCCTTACCCACGGGATACAATACGGAGCTAGAAAGGCCGTTGCCTCAGCGATGGGAAATGTTGTGGTGACACTTATTCAAGCAGCAGTTTCGATTGCTGGCCTAGGTGCAGTTTTACTTACCTCTGAAACTGTCTTTACTGCTATCAAATGGGCTGGAGCTGCATACCTCATATACATAGGAATAAGTTTATTCAGGGCTCCTGAGATGAACTTTAATACATCAGAAGACAACAAACAAAGACAGGAAAAGTCTGCGTGGAAAATGTTTTTACAAGCAGCCATCGTCACAGCTGGCAATCCGAAGGCAATTGTTTTTTTCACTGCAATCTTTCCACAATTCATACAGACCGGACAAAATTATTTTATCCAGTTTGGAATACTACTGTCGCTTCTCTCTCTTATAGCCTTTGTCTGTTTTATGCTTTATGCAATCTGCGGACAACGACTCCTCTTTTTATTCAATAAAAATAAAGTACGAAAATATTTCAACAAAGTGACTGGCGGTACATTTATAGGAGCTGGAATTGCACTAGCATCAAGTAACAGTTAATCACAAGTGAAAACAGTTGAAATAACACGAATACTAGACGGTTCAGTCAGAGGAAGCTCAAGACCAATAATTGCAGATACCATTGAAGGTAAATTCTTTATTAAACTCAGGGGTGCTTCTCAAGGATGTGGCGCTTTAATTGCTGAGTTGATTGTTGCCGAGCTTGCCAAAACATTAGAGCTGAATATTCTCCCTGCACATTATGCGTACTTAAAACCAAATACCCCAACTAAAGATAAGAATGATGAGTTGGCCGACTTACTACAAGCAAGCTCTGGGCTCAACCTCGCTTTTCCTTTTCTGGAAGCAGCTCGAGATATAAAACAGACAGACCTCTCTAAACTAACCAGAGGCGAACAAGCTGCAACTCTTTGGCTTGATAGACTTGTCATGAATCCAGATCGTAACACATTGAACCCGAACCTATTATACTATAATAACAAGGTATTTCTTATTGACCACGGAGCATCACTCAGGTTTCAATATAACTGGTCAACTGTAAAGGAAGATACTCCTCAAAAAATTGGCACCAACTACCAAGCACATCTTTTTGAAGATCTTGCAAAAGCTGACGACTGGAAATATTGGGAAGAATTATTCTCTGATAAAATCACTAGACAAACACTGCAGAACGCTGTGAATATTGTTCCAGATGACTTTATTAGAACACTTGAGCCAAAACTCTTTTCTGACACAAAAACTGAAGTACAGAAAAGAGATTTGACTCTACGGCGAAGAGAAGCCTACATCGCTTTTTTGTGGAAACGACTCAAGGCACCTAGGTGTTTTGCTTTTCACAACACAAGACAATCTAACTATAGACTTGCCTGATAATTTTTATAACCTCTTGCAAACCTTTCAAGCCCTTCCTTAATAGTTTCAGCATTAACACAAGAAAAGCTCAGCCTCATTGACCGAGTAGGTTCGTTTGTAGTGTAAAACGGCTCACCGGGCACAAACACTGCCTTCTCTTTTGCTGCGTAATTAAAAAGAGCCATGGATTCCATACCTTCCGGCAACTGCCCCCAGAGAAACATACCGCCATCAGGGCTGGTAAATGACACATCGCCAGGAAAAGTCTCTTTAATTACACGCTCCATCTCTTTGCAATTATCGCCATAACATTTCTTAATTTTATTAAGATGTTCATCAAGATCATTATCAGCGAGATACTGCGAGATTATAAGTTGTGCAAAATTTGAGGTGTGTAAATCTGTCGCCTGCTTTGCGATGAGTAACTTTTCACGGATTTTAGGTGGTGCCACTATCCAACCTAGTCTGAAACCAGGTGCAACAGTCTTTGAAAAAGTACCAAGAAGAATTGTTCTTTCTGGAATGTACTTAAAAAATGAAGAAGAAGCCTTGCCACGAAACCTTAATTCTCCATAAGGGTTATCTTCAACCACAATAAAGTTATGGGCTTTCGCAAGTTCAGAGACCTCTTGCACCACCTCTTCAGTATAGGAAAGACCTGATGGGTTTTGAAAACATGGTACACAATAGAAGAACTTTGCAGGATTGGCAGCCGCCTTCTCTTTTAGTGCCTCACAGTCAACACCCGTCTCAACAAGAGGGACTGGCACAAAGTTAGGCTGAAATACAGATAAAGCCTGAATAGCACCAAGATATCCGGGTTCCTCGATCAGGGTAGCATCCCCGGTGTCCAGCATAACCTTTCCAATTAAATCAAGTCCCTGCTGAGAACCACATGTAATGAGTATATTTTCGACATCAACATCAATCCCTTGATTCTTCTTATACCTTGCAGCAATCTGTTCCCGAAGCTCAATAGAACCTTCCGAATTACTGTACTGCATTGCCACAGCACCCTTTTCTGCAAAGACTTTCTGTGTGGCAAGCTCCAGTTCTTTTACTGGGAAAAAATCAGGGTTAGGCAAACCGCCTGCAAAGGATATTACCTTCGGATCAAGAGACACCTTTAGGATTTCACGGATAAAAGAAGGAGGAACATTTCTCATCCGCTCTGCAAATATCGAATCCATCAACCAACCTCAAATCGTAATTATGTATAACATATTAAAAGAAAAGCCCCGGCGCCTAGCCAGAGCAGGAAGAGGAAATACAACCATTTTTGAGAAAAAAAGAAAATAGAATTTTTCTTTTTAACGAAGAAAGTTAGGCCTAAGCAATTATTTTACGCACTATCAACTGCCACAGCGTGTCATTGTCGACAAAATCACCACTTCAAACCAGAACCACCAAACTTTTTTCTAAAGCCAGATGATTCCTTTTCGCCATTTAGCATCTTGCGAATCATATCAAACTCTCGTTTGGCAATGCGCAACTCACCTCGTAATTCATCAATCTCTGCAAGTGTTGCTGTTTCTATCTTTTTCTCAAGAGCACTGACTTTCTGCTGTGCCTTATATAAATCTTGAGCAATTGCTCTAATAGACATATGTCACCTCATTTTTCCTGTAAAAGTAATTTATTTCACTATCATAACATTTCTTCTTTACTGAGCCATGTTTTTCTGCTTGATTACTGAATAGTATTCAACTTATAGATAATTACTATGACTCTTATAAACAGACAAAACATACACAAATTACTTACCATCTTTCTACTGATCTTTTTGATCAGCTTAAGTGGCTGTGCCTCTAAACAGCATCAAAACTCCAACCGAACGACAACAGACACGACAAGTAAACCAAAACAGATGCCTAATCTGTTCCTCAGACCGCTTAGCTTGGCCGAAGATAATGTCGTACAGTCAATAATCAATATCTATAACGACTGGCAAGGTGTTCCCTATAAGTACAGCGGCCAATCTAAAGCCGGCATAGACTGCTCTGGTTTTAGCCAGGTTATGTATAAACGGCTCTTTAACTACAACCTGCCTCGTACAGTGCGTGCACAAATGAAGATAGGTAAAGAAGTTAGTCTTGAAAGACTCCACCCTGGTGATTTGGTCTTCTTCCAAACAGGAACACGAACAAAACACGTAGGAATCTACACCCATTCAGGAAACTTTGTCCATGCTTCAACATCTTATGGTGTTACTCAATCAAGTTTTGACAACAGCTATTGGAACAAAAGGTATATTACAGCAAGAACGCTGTATACACAGGCAAGTCAAAACAAAGCTAAATAAAGGAGTTAATTTCCCCTCATTTCACAAAAAACTATCAAACAACACTTAGGCTTGCTTGATACTTCTAAGTTCCAGCACTGCTATTTCAGGGTAACAATTGAATCTAATGGGATAAATAGCCCAGCCAATACCTCTACTAATAAATAAAGTTGTTTTTTCGGTTGGTATTATACCACTTGAGTAACGCTTGTTTTGCACTGGCAGTATCGGTGCACCGTAAAATGGCAGACGTACCTGCCCACCATGAGTATGGCCGCTAAGAGTTAAATCTATAGGGGTTTTATATACGGTATCAACAGAGTCGGGATTATGTGACAAGAGAATACGAAAGTCACTAGCCTTAGTATTCAAAAATGTTTCATCTATATTTATATCATCTTCCCAGTAATCCCCGGCACCTCCGACTGTTATTCTTTCACGCTCTCTTTTAATAGCAACACTTTTATGCCTGAGATTTTGTCCTGTTCGATCAAGCCAGTATAAAGAGCGTTCTGTATCTGCCCAATGGTCATGGTTACCTAAAACGGAATAGACTCCATCTTTTGCTTTAAGCTTTGAGAGAATTGGCCAGACTTTATCTATTTCTTCAGTTGTGTTTCGCTTGTGAACATAATCACCTGTACAGGCAATAAGATCGGCCTTGAGTTGATTGGTTTTATCTACCACCCCTGCAATAAAAGTTTCAGAAACAAGAGTGCCGAGATGCAGGTCGGTCAGGTTAGCGATGGTAAAGCCATCAAAGGATGCGGGCAAATTACCCAGATAGAGCTGATATCTGTTAATCGTTACAATATTTCTTTCAATCAGGATCGGATAACTGGCCAATAGAGAAAGGCCAGCTGCACTTAAAGATAATTTAATAAATTTTCTTCTATCCATGACTACGAAAAAATCTTTGCAAAATATTAATCAGCAAGCTTTCGTTCAACTTCCTCTCTATCAAGGGCACCTTTAATAATCTTAAACAGTTCTTTATAGTTAGTGTGCTTTTTGGTGCGAATATAAAGAAAAGTTGCTCTTCGAACATCACCACCGTTTACCCAAGGTAACCGCTCAACCAGATTATCAATTTCATCTGCCTGCCAGTCCTCACCCCAGATACGCCCTTCCTTTAAACATTCCTGCTGATCTGCCACCGCCTCGTTAATTATAATATCACGGAAATGTTCAGCTTCCTTATGGAGTTTATTGGATTTAAGAGAAGACCCTTTTCTCTCTTCAAGGAATGTGAAAATCGCATCCACATCTCCTGTTCGCATCACTTTGGCTAGGTATTTTATCTGACGCTTTAAAGCGCCACCCTTTAAGCCATGACAAACTTTAATTTCCTCACGCACATTTTCTTCAACAGGTAACGCGGCAAGCACTTTACCTTTTAGCTTTGAAATTTCTTCGGCAGCTTGCTCTTCTTGTTTAAAACGTCTTTTCTTCTCGGATTTGCTAATATATTCAGCCATATTATATCTTCAGTTGTTTACTTAACTTATATTTTATTGATCACTTATTTTAACTAAACTCGGTTCATATTCTTCAGGTGGTTCCAGCCCCAACAGCACACATAGAGTTGCTGCTACATTTGCAAGACCAGGGCTTTCAATCGCTGTCAGCTCAAAGCTGTTTTCCCCACTATAATCTTTTATTATACAAGGAACAGGATTTAATGTATGGGCAACCATCGGCAGCCTTTTACCATTTTTCTCTGTCCACATGCAATCTGCATTGCCATGATCTGCTGAAATCACGACCACACCACCAGCCTTTTTTATTACGGGTAAAAGTCTAGCAAGACACAGGTCAACGCTTTCAACAGCCAGCTGGACTGCAAGTGGAACGCCTGTATGGCCAACCATGTCTGCATTTGCATAGTTTAATCTTATAAACTTTCTTTTCCCCTTTTTAATTTCCTCAATAACCTTATCAGTAATTTCAGCCGCCTTCATCCAAGGACGCTGATCAAAGGTGATTTTATCAGAGAGTATCTCATCATATTTCTCAAGGTTCTCATCAATATAGCCAGACTTATTGCCATTCCAGAAATACGTTACATGACCAAATTTCTGTGTCTCTGATATGGCATAAGAGCTCACCTCTGAGGCACAAAGATACTCTCCTAATGTTGCATCAATAACAGGTGGCTCGACAAGGTAATTTGTAGGAATATGAGCATCGCCATCATATTCCATCATTCCTGCATAAAACACTTTTGGTTGACGAACTCGATCAAATTCTGTGAAATTGTCTTCTTCAAATGCTCTACTTATTTCAATTGCTCTATCGCCACGAAAATTAAAACAGATCACGGCATCACCATCTTCTATTGTACCTACCGGTCTTCCTTCTTTTGCAATGACAAAGGCATCCATATACTGGTCAGTCATTTCTGGATCTTCAGTATAATATGTTTCTACAGCTTCACTTGCTGATGCAAAGGCTCGGCCTTCACCTAGCACATGTGCCTTCCACCCACGCTCAACCACAGACCAATCCGCATTATATCTGTCCATAGTAGTGACCATACGACCACCGCCCGAAGCGACTTGGTAATTCCTTCCACCCTCGTTACATGTTGCCAGTTTCTCTTCCAGCGGTTGTGTATAGATCAAAGCACTTTTCTGATCCACATCACGACCATCAAGCAGTGTATGCAGTCTTACCTTTTTTATATCTGCCGCCACACACTCATCAAGTATTTTATAAAGCTGAGAAACATTGCTATGTACATTTCCATCAGAAAGAAGGCCAATAAAGTGAACTGTGCCACCAGCTCCAGCAATCTCCATTACCTGTTTCCAGGCTTTCCCATCAAAGATTGCACCACTTGCTATCGCCTCGTCTACAAGTTTTGCTCCCTGAGAGAACACACGGCCAGCTCCAAGTGCGTTATGACCAACCTCCGAATTACCCATATCTCCATCTGTTGGTAAACCTACTGCCGTTCCATGTGCTTTAAGCTCAGTATAAAGTGGTTCCTTGAAAAGATTATCAAGTGTTGGAGTATGTGCTGTGAACACACCATTCTGCTCTGTATGCGGTGCTATCCCTAGACCATCCATCACAACCATTACAACTGGACCAGAGATGTTTTTATATCCTTTTAAAGAGGTAAGTCGCTGAACTGTCATTTTCTGTCCCTTTACGCTATTATTAAACTCACGACATCAATAAAACTTATAAATACAGGAATAATCTTTTGATTTTTGGAAATATTTGTTAGACAAAGATATAGCTTTACCATACTCAAAATCTCACAAGAATTCACCGCCCAATAATGAATAACGACATCAAAATTACAGTTCCCAAAGACAAGCTGTTTTTATTTACGACTCTTTTACAATATGGCATACAGATAAAGTGTCCTGCTGGAAAAAGTATTGCTGTCTTTCTAGAGGAGATCCCCACCTTCACAGAAGAGTATATAGTTGAAGTTGTTCAAACAATTTTCCTTGATGGCGATCCAGCAGATGATCTGGAAACAGTTTTTGACAAAGAAGAACAAACTCTTGCTCTTAGTGCCTCGATGCCTGGCCTTGCCGGTGCAATCCTGCGAAGAAACAGTTTTCATTCAGCTCTTCGTGGTCACACCACTAAAGTCAATGATCTCAACTTCGACTTTGAAGAGTGCATAGTGACACTGAAGTTATTTAATTCAATAGCTCAAGACAAAGGTCCAGTCCTTCTCGATGGCGGCATCTTCATGGATAGCAAAAAAATATTGAAATTCTTTAATATCAGATCGACTTTAATCGAAAAGGCCCTATATATAGAAACTGACAATTCAAAAATTACCACAGGTGAATTTCTGGAGATTCTTGAAACAGATTCTCTCGTAAGGCTTACGATAAGAGGTATTGATGACAAAACAGAGTAACACTAAAGACATGCTGGGACGCAGCCAGCTCACCCCTGTAGATAAAGCCAGAAAAATATTCTTAGACCATCTACCTGATACAGTTTCTGAAATTAACACAATCAGAATTGAGGATGGTTTAGGTAGAATTACCGCAGAAAATATCAACTCACCCGAAAATCTTCCAGCATTTCCTCGATCATCAATGGATGGTTACGCCGTTTCAGCAAAAGACACATACGGTGCAAGTGAATCTATGCCTGCCTATATTGAGGTAACAGGTGAGGTTTTTATGGGAGAGCTGCCTGTCGGTAAAGTTGCAAAGGGATGCAGTTTTAAAATACCAACTGGCGGCATTGTTCCAGATGGCGCTGATTCTGTTGTAATGTTCGAACATACTGTGCCTGTGGATGACACTCTTATCGAAGTAGTTAAAAGTGTCGGCGAGGGTGGCAATATAAACAGGCCTGGAGATGATATCGCAGAGGGCGACTGCGCTATCCCCCTTGGCACCAAACTGCGTGCTCAGGAACTTGGTCTTCTCGCCGGATTAGGGCTTGGCGAGATCCCTGTCTTTCGAAAAGTAAAAATCGGCATACTCTCAACAGGCGACGAAATAATTAATCATACCGATAAACTTACGCCTGGAAAAATTCGAAATATCAATTCACTGACACTCGTTGCGCAAGCAAGTTCCAACGACACAGAGGTTACTGATTACGGGATAGTCTCAGATGAAAAGGCTGTTTTTCTAGAAACTGTCCAAAAAGCAATTGATGAAAATGATATTGTCCTTTTCTCAGGCGGCAGCTCTGTCGGCATGCGTGATCTTGGTGAACAGGTAATAGAGCAGCTGGGCCCGCCAGGTGTACTTATCCACGGAACAGCATTAAAACCAGGCAAACCAATTCTGCTAGGCATGAGTGACCAAACTGCCATCGTTGGTTTACCTGGGCACCCGGTCTCTGCTATGACCTGTTTTGATCTTTTTGTGGCTCCAGCAATCACAAAGCTCAGTGGCAAAAGAACACGAACCGACCACCAACCTTTTATTGAAGCAGAACTCACAAGAAGCCATAACTCCGCGGCAGGACGACGTGACATCGTTCGGGTAAGTCTTGAAAGCCGTGAGGGTAAGGTTTATGCAACACCTGTTCTTGGAAAGTCGGGTTCAATCTCTGTACTGTCAAAAGCTGACGGCTATTTCATTATCGATGAACCGAGTCAAGGCCTTACCGATGGTGAAACAATTAAAGTTTACTGCTACCAGAATTAAACAACATTAATAATATGAAAAAAAAGAACGTATATCTTGAAAACAAGCCTCTTGATGAGGCCAAAGCCCTCTGGAATCAGACATTGATCGATTGTGGTTTCAGTAGACAAAAGCATACAGAAACAGTGGCGGTGGACGATGCACTGAACCGTACTGTAGCAAACCCTGTTTTTGCAGTTCGCTCATCACCATCTTATAATGCTTCTGCCATGGATGGTATCGCTGTTCACTTTCTTGATCTATCCTCTGCAAGTGAAGCCACCCCCATACAACTAAAGGATGGTCAATTTCTTCAAGTGAACACAGGAAACGCTATCCCAGAGCAATATAATGCAGTTGTTATGATCGAAGATGTACACTTGATGGAAAATGGATGGGCCGAATTAACAGCACCAGCAACTCCTTGGCAACACATCAGAACTATCGGTGAGGATATAGTTGCGACAGAGCTCATCATTCCTCAAGGTCATAAGATCAGACCAATTGACCAGGGCGCCATGCTTGCGGCTGGAGTGGTAACGGTTGAAGTACTGCGACCACCAAAGATTACAGTCATCCCTACAGGCTCAGAACTAATCCAACCTACAGATAAACCTGAGCCGGGTCAAATTATCGAATTTAATACCAGAATTCTTGGAGGCTACCTGCAAGAATGGGGTGCAGACGTCAGCAGATGTCTACCCGTAAAGGATGATCCTGATAAACTTAAAAGAACCCTTTTAAAAGCTGCTGAAGAAAACGATTTGGTGATCATGAATGCAGGAGCCTCTGCTGGTACCAAAGATTTTACTTCTACAGTTTTAAGCGAAATTGGCACCCTTGTAGTACACGGTGTAGCAATAAAACCGGGCAAACCTGTCATGCTGGGTCTCATTGGAAACACCCCTGTAATAGGTCTTCCGGGCTATCCTATTTCTGCTCTACTTACCATGCGTCTTTTTGTACGAGAGATGATTCACTCATTTCTTGGTATAGCTCCACCAAAGCCAGACTATATTGATGCAACAATGTCCCGCCCTGTTCACTCAAGTATGGGCGTTGATCAGATGGTGCGTGTTACACTTGGAAAGGTTGGCGACAATCTCATGGTAACGCCATCCGGCAAGGGTGCTGGGGCAGTAATGTCATACGTCCGTGCCGACGGCATCCTTACCTTGCCAACTGGTAGTGAAGGTGTGGGGGCCGGGGAGGCTGTACAGGTCGAACTTCTCCGACCACCTGAGGATATAGATGCGACACTTGTCTGCATCGGTAGCCACGACAACAGCCTAGATCTAATAGCCAACCATCTTCATACAAGAGCGAAGATTATTCATATCTCATCAGCCCATGTTGGTTCAATGGGCGGTATTATGGCTATTCGTCGTGGTGAAGCACATTTTGGTGGATGTCATCTTCTTGATGAGGAAACGGGTGAATACAATGTATCCTTTATTAAACGCTATTTAAAAGACACACCCTTACAACTGGTTAATCTTTGTTACCGAGAACAGGGCTTAATGGTTGCCAAAGGAAATCCTAAGAATATTTCTTCTTTTGAAGATATTCGAGATAACAAACTACTCTTCATTAATCGACAATCTGGAGCTGGAACAAGGTTGTTAACTGACAAAGTTCTAAAAGAACAAAACATCGATCCTGATTCCATAAGCGGCTACGAGCGTGAAGAGTATACCCATATGAACGTAGCCATTGCCGTTGCAAAAGGCAGTGTTGATGCAGGCATGGGTATTCGGGCAGCTGCTAGCGCCCTTGACTTGGACTTTGTGCCAATTGCTGAAGAAAGATATGATCTTATTATTCCAGAAGAATTTATAGCTGACCCTAAAATTGCAGCAATGCTTGATCTGGTTAGTAACGATATGGAGTTTAAGAATAATGTATTAGCACTTGGCGGATACAATTTGCGAGATTGTGGCAAAATATTGTATCGTCAATAGATGATGTTTGTAAAAGCACAATAGTTTTTGTTGAAATTCAAGAGGAGGATTTCAACAAGAATACAAAAAGAGAGATAGATATTTAGTAGAAACAGACAAAGAATAACATCAAACAAGAGGAAAATGGTATGGCAGACAAAATTTTTCGCGTAAACATGACCACTCTCACCACTTCTGTTGAAGATGTACCAGAAGCATGGATGGGACACGGTGGCCGTGGATTGACATCAACTATAATTGCTGCAGAAGTTGAGCCAACCTGTCACCCTTTAGGTGAAGGCAATAAACTTGTAATTGCTCCGGGTCTTTTATCAGGTACAACTGCTGCAAACTCCGGACGTGTTTCAATCGGCGCCAAAAGCCCTCTCACCGGAACAATCAAAGAGGCGAACGGTGGTGGTTCTGCTGCACAATTTTTAGCACGTTGCGCTTGTAAAGCTATCATCATTGAAGGTATGCCAAAAGATGATAAGTGGTACGGGTTAAGTGTTGATGCAAATGGTGTTACCATTGCAGAGGAAACAGAGACTGTCGGCAAAGGTAACTTTGAAGCTGCTGAAATCATTAAAGCACGCTCAGAAGACAAGACCTGTGTAATGCTTGCCGGCCCTGCGGGAGAAATGAAACTTACAGCTGCAAACATCTCTGTTTCAGACAAAGATGGTGGGCTGCGCTCTTCTGGCCGTGGTGGTCTTGGTGCTGTAATGGGTTCCAAGAAAATTAAGTTTGTCTCTGTTAACCCAGGCAAAGGTAAAGTAGAGATAGCTAACCCAGAAGCATTTCAGGCTGCAAACAAAGAATTTACCAAAGCACTTATCGACAACCCAATTAGCCAGGCTCTTGGTCAATACGGAACTAACGTTCTTGTTAACATCATCAACGAAGCTGGTGGCTTGCCAACCAAAAACTTCACCCAAGGTCAATTTGAAGATCATGAAGCGATCTCTGGTGAAACTATGCACGACACGATCCTTGAGCGTGGTGGCAAAATCAAACATAACTGTCACCCAGGTTGTGTTATCCAGTGTTCACAGGTTTATAACGATGCAGAAGGTAACAAAAAGACTTCCGGTTTTGAATATGAATCTATCTGGGCTATGGGCGCAGATTGCTGTATTAAAGACCTTGATGACATCGCTGAAGCTGATCAAATAATGGATGACATCGGTATCGATTCCATAGAAACTCCGGTAGCTGTGGCTGTTGCAATGGAAGCTGGCGTTCTCAATTGGGGTGATGGTAAAGAATTATGTAGAATTCTTCGTGAAGAAGTTGGTAAAGGCACACCGCTTGGCCGCATTATTGGTAATGGTACAGGCTCTGTAGGTAAAGCCTATGGAATTGAACGTGTACCTGTGGTTAAGAATCAGGCTATTCCTGCATACGACCCACGTACTGTAAAGGGTATCGGAATCACCTACGCAACCACCCCAATGGGCGCTGATCACACCGCTGGTTACTCAGTTGCAACTAACATCCTTGGTGTTGGTGGGAGTGTTGATCCTCTTAAGAAAGAAGGTCAGGTTGAATTATCCCGTAATCTCCAGATTGCAACTGCAGCAATTGACTCTACTGGTATGTGTCTGTTTATTGCCTTTGCAGCTCTTGATGATGAGAAATGTTTGCCTGCACTGATTGACCTCATTAACGCTCGCTTCGACATTGCCTTAACAGGTGAAGATGTTGTTAATCTTGGTAAGTATATCCTCAAGACAGAAAGAGCATTCAACCAGGCAGCAGGTTTTACTAACCTTGATGATAGATTGCCTGAATTCTTTTATAAAGAAGCTCTTCCACCTCACAATCTTGTTTTTGATTTTACAGGTGAAGAGATTGATTCTTTCTGGGACTTCTAATAACTGCTATGAACAAATTCACAGTAAAGTTATTTGCCTATTTTCGAGATAACCGCTTCAAAATTAAGGAGTGTGAATATCCGAAAGGCACTACAGTAAACGATATTATTGTTGAACTTGGAATTGATCCTGATGAGGTTGGCGTTTTGATGATCAACTCAAGACATTGCCAAAGTGAAACTGAACCTCAGACAGGTGACCAGTTAGCCATTTTCCCTAAAGTAGGCGGCGGCTGATTTTCACTCGGTAATTAATATTGCTATACAAAAGAACCCCTTTGCAATTAATATTGCTTAGGGGTTTTCTAATTTACAAACAAAACCGTCCTCTAAGAACGTTTAGGCAAAGATTTTCCCCTAGATAAATTTATTAAATCCTGTGGGACAAAATTAATTTCGTCTCCAACGAACTATAAAAAATGTTTCCAGAACAGATTCTTCAATCAACACCACATAAGCCCGGCGTTTATCTAATGTTAGATAGTAAGTCAAAGGTTCTTTATGTAGGTAAAGCGAAAGACCTGCATAAAAGACTAACGTCCTATGCCCGTCACTCTGCAGCTGACCATAATAAAACTACAATTATGCTCAGTAAGGTTGATAAAGTAGACACAATCATCACTATCACAGAAAAAGAAGCACTGATTCTTGAAGCATCTTTAATTAAAAAGCATAAACCTCGCTACAACATCATCTTAAGAGATGATAAAAACTACCCTTACATTAAAGTCACCGTCAACGAGGAATGGCCTAGGGTAATGATGAGCAGAAGAAAAAGAAAAGATAAGGCAAGGTACTTTGGCCCCTACTCATCTTCTTCAGCCATGTGGACCACTCTCAAGCTTATATCATCTCTTTTTCCTCTTAGACATTGTAAGGGTGAAAAACTTAAAGAACGTAAGCGCCCATGTTTAAACAGACAAATTGGCAAATGTTTGGCACCCTGCACTGGTAAAGCTGACCCTAGTGAATATCTTGCCAATGTTGAAAAGATCATCATGGTTTTAGAGGGTAAAAACAAACCGCTTGTCAAACAACTCAATGAACAGATGAGCCTTGCTGCAGAGCAGTTAGAATTTGAGAACGCAGCGCACATCAGAGATCAAATTAAGGCTCTTAGCACAACTCTTGAAAAGCAACTTATTGCGGCCAGCCATAGTAAGGATCAAGATGTCTTTGGTTATTTTAGACAAGGAACATCTGTTGCTGTAAATATTCTTTTTATACGTAGCGGTCTTGTCTGTGGTTCACGTACCTTTGTCGTTGAAGATCAATTTGGACTGGATGAACCAGTGATCAGCCAGAGTCTCATCCAGTTTTACAGTCAGGATGAAACAATTCCAAAAGAAGTGTTATTACCGCTACAGCTTGATGATCAGTCCCTCATTGAAGAACATTTAACCGATTTAGCGGATCATAGAGTTCTTCTTCAATCGCCGCAAAGAGGTGATAAACTCAAACTGATAGAAATGGCGACAGCCAACGCAAAACAACTCTTTGAAGAACAGGAAAAAAAGAAAAAATCATGGCAGCAGCTCGGCAAGAGCATTGCACAAAAGCTTCATTTAAGAAATGTTCCAGAACGAATTGAATGTCTTGACATCTCAAACATCAGTGGGAAAAATGCCATTGGTTCGCTGGTTTGCTATACAGCTGGTCAAAAAGACACAAAAAACTTCAGACATTATCATATTAAAACAGTTCAAGGCCCTGATGACTACTCCATGATGCGAGAAGTCCTTGAGAGACGATTAACTAGAGCTATAAAAGAAGGCACTCTACCCGATCTCTTTGTGGTAGATGGCGGTAAAGGACAACTCAACATTGCGATCAGTGTTTCCAAATCACTTGGGATTGAAAACCAGCTAGAGTTAGTCGGTATAGCTAAAGAACGCCATGAAGAAGGTGAAAAACTCTACAAACCTGGCAGAAAAAATCCTATTATCCTACCAGCACATAGCCCTGTGCTCCTGTACCTAATGCGCATCCGAGATGAATCTCACCGTTATGGTGTTACATTTCATAGGAAGATACGAAATAAGGCAACTCTCACCTCTGAACTAGATAAAATTGAAGGTATCGGAGCCGAGCGTAAAGAACTTCTTCTTAAAAAAATTGGTAGCTTAAAGAAGATCAAAGCTGCCAGCCTCAAAGATTTACAAGAAGTTGAAGGCGTCGGGCCTAAGTTAGCGCAAAAGATATACTCATCCCTACATAAAAATTAATTTACTTCCTTTTCAACATTATCCATGGCTTTTTTGAAGAAATAGATTAATACTTCTTCGTTTTATGTTATTTTAGATAAAAATATAACAATATATCAACAACCTAACCATGGAGGCTTTCTATGAAATTAGGGGTTAAAATTGGCAGTGGCTTTGCTATTCTTGTACTTACATGTCTGTGTCTAACAATTGGCATGTGGGCCACGACTCAGAAAACTTCTGCAATGACTGATCAGCTCTCCGGGTTAGCATCTTTGGAAAGGGATTTTCACACCTCTGTAATACCTGCATTTCAAAAAACTGAAATCGCTTTTTTTCAATCAAAGAACAGTGATGGTGACAGTAGCCAACTCATTTCAGCTAAAAGTGAATTCAAGAAACAGCTGAACAATTGGCAGGCAACCTTTCAACAAAAAACAAATGCCACACTTCAGCTCAATACAGACTCCCTAACCTCATCTTTAGGAAACGATGCAAATAGCCTGACCAATACGTTAAAACAACTTAATATCATTCTTCAGAAAGAAGTTGTTGATCGTTCCCTGCAGCTCGAAGCATCCATTACAAAAACCCATAAATGGACAACTTATGTCTGTATCTTTTTATCCATTGCCGGCACCATGTCTGGAATCATTATCTCATTTGTGATTACCAGAATGATCACCAAACCAATCAACCTCACCATTGATAAGGTAAAAGAAATAGCAACTGGTAATCTCACTATTGAGATCCCTAAACTTACTAGTGATGAAATTGGCAGCCTTGCTGATGCAATGAATACCATGACATCTCAATTGAATAGTATGTTCAGAGATATTCAATCAAATGGTAAAACGCTTTCCGGTGCTGCTCATGAGCTCAACAAGCTCGCACAATTAATGACCAACAGTGCAGACCAGACTGATTCAGATACCAGCCAAGCCACAAGTGCTGCAGATGAACTGGTTAATCATATAGAAAGAATTTCTACTGCTATGGAAGATTCTTCCATGAATATCAACTCTGTTGTAGCTGCAATTGAAGAGATGACTGCTACTGTTAACGAAATTTCTGGTAATGCCCAAACAGCAAGCTCTATAAGTGGTGAGGCTGTAGCAGAGGCTGAAGAGGCTTCTCGCTCAATTGAACAACTTGGCCAAGCTGCTCTTGAAATTAACAAAGTTACCGACACGATTGAAGAGATCGCAGATCAGACTAATCTTCTCGCTCTCAATGCAACTATTGAAGCTGCCCGTGCTGGTGAAGCCGGAAAAGGTTTTGCCGTTGTGGCAAATGAAATCAAAGAGCTTGCAAAACAAACAACAGATTCGACCCAACTCATTGGTTCAAGAATGGAAGGGGTCACTCGATCTATGCAGCTTTCGGTTGAAGCAATTGGAAATATTGCCTCTACCATTAATAAAGTGAATGAGAGAGTTTCCAATATCACAACAGCAGTGGATGAACAAGCAGCTGTTTCTCAGGAAATATCGATAAATGCCACTCGGGTCTCTGCAAATATCCAAGAACTTAATGAAAATATTGCTGATGCTTCGAACACCAACAGAAACATTGCCAATGATCTTGATTCTGTTCGCAATGAGGTAAAAGAATTATCTGAACAATGCGTAGATGTCAGCACCGCTGCTGGTGATCAAAAAAATATTGCTGATACACTTAACGAGATGAGTGGTCGTTTTAAAATCAGTTAATCAATCTAAGAGCGTATCTCTAGAAGAGTTGAAACTTTGCTGTGTATAGCAACAACAGCGGTATCAACTTTTAGAATACGCTCTCCAATTGTACAGATCGAAAACCCCTGAGCTTTGAATTTTTCAAGCTCGAAGTCCACCCAGCCGCCTTCCGGTCCAATACACAACAAAACACGATCGCCAGCTGTTCTCTCTTTTTTTGAATAGATAATTGCATCCTGTAAAGATTGATCTCCAGTCGGATCAGCAACTATAAGATGTTCATAATTTTCTTTTATAGTTGGAAGTAGATCTTCTGCAAAAGGTCTAAATTTTTTACAAAAATTTATCTTTGGCAGTCTCGTTGCAACGGCCTGCTCCAAGCCTGCTATAAGATGTGGTAAATATTCATCTTCTTCAAGCAGGTTAGCCTTCCAAAAACTCTTTTCTACTCGATTGGCGTTAATAAGAAAAAGCTGGCCTATGCCTAGGGCTGTTGCTTGACTAAGAATACGCCTTAACATTATCGGTCTGGGTAAAGCTAGCACGAGATCAATACTTGGGGTTACTTCCTTTTTGTCAATATCTAGATCAACAGCAAGCTCAACAGAAAAAGGGTATTTCTTTTTTATACTCTCTATAACCGCTGAGCCTCTACAACCATCAACGACGCCAACGCGAAGTAAATCACCATCAGAAGATCTCAACACCTTAACAATATGCTCTGCCCGATAATCATTAAGTACTACTGTTTTATCAGTATTTAGGGCAACTTCCTCAGGCTTTAGTAATATTATATTCATTACATCCAAAGATATTGTTCAACAAACAACCGTTGTATTTTCAGATCTTAAAAATTACATGTAAAGAACTTCATAATTTAAGAACCGATCCATATTTTTAGCAGCAACAAAATAGAGTTGCCAATATCTTCTCTATAATAAAAGAATAATTACATAACAAGACCTCATTACAATTGTTACAGAGTAAGTCAACTAGCTTCTATATAATTCATCAAGGGCCTTAAACATTTCAACACGAGATGTGTCAAAACGGGTGAGCATATCACGAGTCTTGATTATATCACCAGCGTTGGCAGCTTTAACTAATTCTCTCCCAGCTGTATGGACATCAGTGTGGTGTTTCTCCACGACGCTGTAAATTGGTAACGATTTGAATGTTTCCCCTTCTTCTGAATAAAACCACTTACCAAAAATACAAGTTCTCTCTGTTGCTACCTCCTCTGGCTTCAACTCTAAATCTCCACTCATTACAGACTTTAACCTACCTTTAAAATCCATATGTGCCTGTTTGATTTTGGTGATATCAAATTTAGGTTCTTCTAGCGTAAAGGTCTCTGTTAATCCCTGTAGTCTATTGCTTTCTTCCAAGAGTTCTTTGACGGCAAATCCGACTTCTACTCCATTTTCGGCTGAGTGAATGGCTGTATTACTCACCTCGTTTATATCAGCCGCAATCTCTGAAACAACTATATTGGTTTGAGCAACATTCTCATTTACTTCTTGGATACCTGCAGAAGCTTGTGCAATGTTTTCTGCAACCTCTGTTGTTGTCGCAGCCTGTTCCTCAACTGCTGAGGCTATACCAGAAACAGTATCATCGATCTCACTGATCACAGTTGTTATTCCCGAAATTTCTTTAACCGTAATATTAGTTGTTGTCTGAATACCCTCAATCTTTGTTCGAATTTCCAAAGTTGCATCTGCTGTCTGCTTAGCTAATTCCTTAATTTCATTTGCAACAACGGCAAAACCTTTGCCTGCTTCACCCGCACGCGCAGCTTCAATAGTTGCGTTGAGTGCAAGTAGATTGGTTTGCTCAGAGATTTCAGTTATCACTTCTGTGACTTTACTTATCTCATCTGCAGATTTGCCAAGTTTATCGACATTCTTTGTAGAACTCTCTGACTGGGAAACTGCCTGGCTTGTAATACTTTGGGCTCTTGCAGCACTTTTGGCAATTTCTTGTACTGTTACGGTAAGCTCTTCAATGGCACCTGCAATAGAATCAACATTTACCGAAGCCTGCTCAATAGAAGCTGCAACAGAACTCATATTAGCTGACATTTCCTCAGAGGCGGTTGCTACCATTTCTGATTTATTTTTTGTAAAGTCTGCACTCTCTGTCATATTACCTGTGAGTTTTTCCATAACCTCTGCAGTAAAAGTGAGAGAACCAACACCACTCTTTACATTATAGAGTAACGTTGCTAAATCCTCTGACATCTTATTCAGTGAAGTAATGAGACTGCCAGCTTCATCTTTTTGATTAATATCAATTCGATCGGTAAGTTTACCTGATGCCACCTTGTCTGCAAGGAGTGCAGATTGCCCCATGCAATTTGACATCATTTTAGCTAAAACAACGCTAAAGCCGAGAGCAATAGAGGCGCCAACAATAATAAACAACAAAATATAAAAAGATGAATCACTTGCATGCTCGGCAGTTGCTTCTTCTATCTTAATCAACCTATCAGCTATAAATGTTTCTACTTCAGTTAACACACTACCTATAGTCACCGCATACTTATCAATTTTTCCATCAATAGCCTCAAGCTGGTCTCGATTGATATTGGTACTACGAAGAAGTCTGTTTGCCTCCTCCATTCCTTTTGCTATATTCTGATCGTATAATATCTGAACATTTTCAAGTTTCTTTCTTAAAGCCTCATTTTCAATAATTGCAATTTCATGACCATTAATTTTTTCTCCACTGAGCACAGCAGAAAGGGTTTTATTAAAATTATTGGAATAACCGACTCGTTCAGACCAGATTGATGAAAGAGTAGAAGAGCCTTGACTCTCAATCATTTCCATTAGCATTAACTGCTCTTTCGTTAGCAACAGTTTCATTTCTTTAACTGCATCTACAACTGGAGCAAATTCTTTGATCACTGTTACATTATCTGCGGACTTAGACAGCCCTCGATATCCAACCGCACCAACTAGAACCTGAGTAAGAATCACCACTGATGAAAATATAAGTAATTTGGTAAATATTGGTAAATCTTTCATATCATAAACTCCACTTCGAAGTGATTTAATAATTGGGGAAAGACAGCGTTCACATTGTGGGACTATCATTCCATTATCGTTATCCCAACTCCTTTGTCAAGAAGAGCCCAAATGAAAATGACTTCAGTATTTTGTGATAATAAAATTTTGATACAGAAAACTCAGATGTATTACCCAAATAATGTCTAAGTTTTCAATGAATTGTTACTCACTAATAACGCAAATAACATGTTAGCGAATTATAGAAGTTTAACTTTGCACATAACAACATAATGCAGTATCATTTAGCCTTTAATAACACTAGAAATATTTTCATATCAAGAAACCGCTGTGGATCAAACAGTTCATAACTTCATCAAGAGCTTCCATCAATTTATTGATCACTATATTCTAGCTTCTATCACTTTTTGTTTTTTAGCTGGAATGAGTTTTTCTTATGGGAGAATTGTACCAACACAGTACTTCTATATTGCCACTCTACTTATTATTCTATTTCTATTTGTCTACCATAAAAACCACCTGTTACTCAGGTACCTTCTTTGCCTGCTCTTTGCCATTTGTGGACTCTTACATCAATCCCAATCAAATCATTTACCAGCTCAACCAAATCATATATTTCATCATATAAACTCTGCTGAAGAGGTCGTGATAGTTGGCACTATCACCGAAATGACTACATACAACGGCAAGACAAGTAGATTATTTCTTAAAAGTGAATTTATTCGAAATCAACACAGCCAACAACTTGAGTCAGTAACAGGGTTGGTGCAACTGAGTTACGGAGAAAAACTGTCTGACATTTATACACCAGGAACAAAGGTTGCAGTACGAACCAAACTCAAAGTACCAGCTGGCTATATTGGCTCTGGAGTCTTTTATTATCCTAAGTTCCTAGCCCAGAAAAAGAATATATGGGTAAAAGGTTTTATTCGATCACCACTTTTTATATACCCGGTGAACCACCAACCAAGCTTCATTGAAGTACTCACTTATTTTCCAGAAAAGGTACGAAACAAAATAGGTAGTGAATTAGACAAACTTGTACCAAAAACAGCTGGGCTTTACAGGGCAATACTTATCGGTGATAAATCACAAATAGACAATGTCACTTTAGAGAGCTTTAAAGCATGTGGGATAATGCACATACTTGCAATTTCTGGTTTGCATATAGCGGTAATTACTGGGCTAACCTACACTATTTTCCTTCTTTCTCTACGGCAATCTACCTACCTGTTACTCGCCTACGATATCAGAAAAATAGCCGCCATACTCACCATTCCTTTTCTGATTTTCTATAGCTTATTAACAGGATGTAATGCACCTGTCATACGCTCACTTTTTATGTCCATACTTGTATTATCTGCACTTTGTATCAATCGCAGAAAGTCACCACTTACCCTGTTATGTTTTGCAGCGCTCACAATCGTTATTTTCTCGCCTCATCAACTCTTTATGGCTTCATTTCAACTTTCCTTTGCCGCAATAAGTGGAATACTTTTTATATTTCCAACAATTCAAAGACTCTTCCCTGAAAAAAAGACTGCTCACGATAACCTGTATGGGAAACTAAAAGCCATACTTATCTCCTCACTACTTATTTCAACAGTTGCCTGCATATCAACACTGCCGTTATTGCTTTTTTATTTCAATCGATTTTCAGTAATCAGTCCTATCACCAACCTACTCATCGAACCAATCATTTGCCTTTGGAGTCTCCCGCTTGGAATAATTGCAACAACGTTTTTAAATATTGCTCCACCCATAGCAGAGCTACTACTATTTCTTGGCTCACTAGGCCTCCTGATTACAGAAGAACTTTGCTTACAACTTACCAAACTCCCCTTCATTCAGTTTTGGTTTCCGACACCACCTCTCTACTTAATAGCTCTTTATTACATCTCGCTTCTTCTCTTTATGAAGAGTCGTAATCATACGTTTAAGAAGATTGTGGGTATTTTTTTCATTATCATTTTATTAGCTTTCATCAGCCCTATCCAGAGACCTTTGCCTCACGATCAAACACCAAAAATCACTATTGTTGATGTTGGCCAAGGTAGTTCAACTTTGATTGAATTTTCACACAACCAAAATGTCCTAGTTGATTGCGGCAATATTACCTTTTCGGATAGATCCATAGGAGAACAAGTTGTCGCTCCCCTCCTTTGGAAAAAGGGAATTAGAAAAATTGACACAATCTTCATTACACATGGTGATGCAGACCACTATAACGGAATTCCATTTATCGTAGAACAATTTGGAGTGAGTAACATAGTGGTTGCTGACACTGAAAAGTATGGTGAAGAGTTTTCCTCAATGCTTATGGCTTGTAAGCTATTAGGTGTAAATATCACAACTGCTAGAAAGGGGGATCTGTTTTCATTCGACAAAGGCGCTGTCCATTGCATTCATAATTTTGCAGAAAACCGGAAACTTTTTAGTAGAAATGAGAAAAACAGAGGTTTAGTTCTTAAGGTAAAAATCAACGAGACCTCAATCTTGTTGCCTGGTGACATTGACAAAGAAGCCGAGAACCAGCTCCTAGATTTAAGTATTGATACAGATTTGCTACTCGCAGCTCATCATGGCTCGAAGACATCAAGTTCAAGGCCATTTCTTAAAAAGGTCTCACCTCACTACTTACTTGTTTCATCTAGCGTGTCGAGAAGACAATACTTTCCACACTCAGAAGTTATCAGTCGAGCAAAAAACCATAATATCCCTATTCTATCGACACCTGATTATGGTTCTCTTGAAATAATAATAAACAAGCAAGGATATAGAATTACAGGTAATAGGAACAGATATTTAAATCCTCTTCTTAAAGCTAAAAAAACCTGCCTATCATGTTCACACAACTAGTCAGCAACAGCAATTTCTAAGTAAAGATCACCACGTTTACCAGCTACCATTTCACCTTTGCTCTTTAGTCGTAACTTCTGCCCTACTCGACTCCCTGCGGGAACCTTTACCTTAAGGCACTCCTCACCATTTGGCCCCGCAACAGAGATCTCAACTGTTTTACCAGATGACAGTTCCTCTGTTGATAGTTCTAGAGTATAAGCTATATCTCCTGACTCACCAGTTGGTGTTGATTCAACCTGTTCTTTCTTATCAGCATAACCAAGAAATTTGCCTACCTTTTGCCCCATCGAACGCATAAACGAATCACGCTCAGGCAGCTTCTGTTTTATCTTGGCACCAGCAATCTTGGTTGCAAGAGAACCAAACATAAATAAGCCGCCAATAAACATTCCACCTTTGCCATTGAAAAAGCTTTTCTTCACAAAAGTAGGACTTGACCTTAAACCAGCCTTCTGAAACTCTGATAAGATTGACCTGAACATTTGCTGAAACTGTGGATCGTTAAAAAGATCTCGGAAAATTTCCTCTTGGCTATAGGAAAATCCACCAGCACCACTATTAAAATCCGTACCACCGGAAGCAATAAACATATCATATTGCTTTCGCTTCTGTGGATCACTGAGAACACCGTAGGCCTCTGCAACTTCCTTAAACTTTTCCTGAGCTTCCGGGTCATCCGGGTTATGATCAGGATGGTATTTCATGGCGAGCTTACGATATTTTTTCCTAAGATCATTCTCGTCACTGTCTTTTTCAACACCTAATATTTCATAATAATTCTTCATAATACTGTTAATAGCATGTTTTCATATAATTGTAGTTTTAATTCCGAATACAATAAGTCAGGAAAATTAAATATCACCTGAAAAGTCTGCTTCTCGTTAATAAATACCACTCGTCTGTAAAGTATAATAAATATCTGTTCCTTTTTCAGTGCAACTATTGACAGAAACGTAATACTCTCTATAATTTTTGTCTGTAACAATGTGGCTAAATTTAGGTTGGCAATAGATTTTTTATTCCACCTCTCTGTATATCAAACATATTTCCAAGAGGTTACAATGAAAGACTGGCAGTTAGAGACCCTTGCAGTACAGGCTGGCTATGACCCTGAAAATGGTGCACCAAGAGTAGTTCCAATTGCACAAAGCACAACATATAAATATAAGACTGCAGCAGAGATTGCTGACCTTTTTGACTTAAAGGCAGCAGGTCACATGTATTCTCGTATCAGCAACCCGACAGTTGCAGCCTTCGAGGAAAAAATGGCAGCACTTGAAGGTGGTGTAGGGGCACTTGCTCTTTCTTCTGGTCAAACAGCATCAACAGTCTCTATTTTAAATATCTGCGAAGCTGGAGACCACTTTGTTGCTCTCTCAACCTTATATGGCGGTACATTTAACCTTTTTAAGCATACCATGCAGAAAATGGGTGTATCCGTAACGTTTGTTGACCCTGAAGCATCGGTTGAAGAAATAAAGGCAGCATTTCAGGAAAACACAAAGTTACTTTTTGGTGAATCTCTTTCTAACCCTGGTACTCAGGTGCTAGATTTTGAAAAGTTTGTCGCAATAAAAGAGGATATGGGTGTTCCATTTATAGTAGACAACACCTTTCCCACCCCGATGCTCTGCCAGCCAATCAAGCATGGAGTTGATATAGTAATTCACTCAACGACAAAATACATAGATGGTCACGCCACAAGTGTTGGTGGCATTATCGTAGATTCTGGAAAATTTGATTGGACCAATGGTAAATTCCCTGGTCTTACCGAACCAGATGAGTCCTATCACGGTTTAAGGTATACAGAGACCTTTGGTGAACTTGCCTACATTTTGAAAGCAAGAGTTCAATGGATTCGTGATGTTGGTTGTTACCAAAGTCCACAAAATGCATTTCTTTCTAACCTCGGCCTTGAAACTCTGCATCTCAGAATGGAAAGACATTCAGCAAACGCACTAGCTCTTGCTGAATATCTTAATAACCATGATAAAGTAGGTTGGGTAGAATACCCATTTCTTGAAGGTAACAAGAATAAACCACTTGCTGAAAAATACCTTGCAGCCGGTAGTGGTGTTTTAACTTTTGGAGTTAAAGGCAATGCTGAAGATGCTGAAAAGGTAATGAATGCTCTAGTGCTTGCATCTATCGTTGTACATGTTGCAGACGTTCGTACCGGTGTCCTCCACCCTGCCAGCATGACTCATAGACAACTCAACGAAGAAGATCAGAAAAAAGCTGGTATATCACCTGATCTTATTCGTGTTAGTGTTGGTATTGAAAATTCAAACGATATCATCGCAGACTTCGAACAAGCGCTCTCAAAGCTTTAGTGTAACAATCAATCTGCTTCACACATAAACAATGTGGAGCAGATTGATTACTCTAAGAGACTGTAACTACACACTTATTTTTCGCACTTTTTCCTATCAAACTTTTCTAGCTTTTACATCAATAAATCTGCTAACTTTTCCTTCATTATTTAATTGACACATTGTCATTTCTTTATAATACTCCCCCACTGACAATGCAGTCAGATTTTTTTATTAGATAGAGTAGAGATATGACACGAAAGGAAATAATTGTACAGGCAGCTACAGAGCTGTTTATTGAAAAAGGCTACAGAGAAACAACAACCTCTGATATTAGAAAAAAGGCTGGAGTTGCCCAAGGAACCCTGTTTTATCACTTCCAAAACAAAGAAGGTATCCTGCTTCATATTTTCGCTAAAGTAATTGTATCTTACAGTGAGGCAATTGAGGCATTTGAATATGACGAGCTATCGGGCATCGAAGCTCTTTTAAGTTACACAGACCTCTGTAATAGATTAAGAAAGGAAAAGGGAAGAAATTTCTTTTTCATTCTGCCCAACTTTGTCCCATCATTGCTACAACAAAACCTTGAGACAAGAAAGATTTTTTATCATTTCTTCAACACCTCTGTGGAGTTGATAGAAAAACTCATTATAAAGGGAATTGACGACGGCTCTATTAGAAAAGTGAATGCGCATGAAACTGCTCACCTTATCTTTGCTCTTTTCACAGGCATTAATAGACATTCTACTATTCCTGAAAAAAATGCACCTGACTTATCAAATAACTGTATAGATTTCATTAACGCTGCGCTTAAAGCGAAATAAATCAAACAATTTATCATAAAGAAAACATACACATAAAGGATTGCGAAATGCGCTTTCAACAGAAATTTTACATTTTTACTCTTTCTGCAGCTTTATTTTCTTTGGCACTGACAGGAAACTCGTTTGCTGAAAAGAAACAACAACAATCAGGTCCTCCCCCTGGCATGGTTTCAATTATCACCATTGAACCACAAACTATTCAACATACTCAGGAGCTACCAGGACGTCTCACCGCTTTTAAAACTGCTGAAATACGTCCCCAGGTGACAGGGATAATCACAGAACGTCTTTTCTCTGAAGGTGGTTCTGTAAAAAAAGGACAACAACTCTACCAGATTGATCCTGCTCCTTACCAAGCTGTCTATGACGCAGCTGTGGCGGATTTAAAAAGCGCTAAAGCAAACCTTGCCGCAGTAATGCCACAGGAACAAAGATACCGAGAGCTTGTAAAAGCGAATGCAGTCAGTAAACAAGACTATGACAACGCAAAGGCAGCCTTACTTGAGGCAGAAGCATCTATCGCTGTCGCTAAGGCAGCAATCGCCCAAGCACAAATTAATTTAAATTACACAAAAGTGTATGCTCCTATCAGCGGGCGAATTGGCAGTTCAGCTGTCACAGAAGGTGCTCTTGTAACAGCTAATCAAGAAACAATGCTTGCCCAGATTACCCAACTTGATCCAATTTATATTGATATGCAGGAATCAAGAAAACAGCTCATTAAAACTCAAAAACGATCCAAAGACCTTGAAACTATAGAGGTAGAACTAGTTCTCGACAAAGACATTCCCCAGTACGAACACAAAGGTACCCTTGAGTTTTCAGAGGTTTTGGTCAATCCTTCGACCTCAAGTGTTCAACTACGAGCTCTATTCCCAAACCCTGATCATTTTCTTTATCCTGGTCTCTTTGTAAGAGCCAGACTTTTTCTCGATAAGGCTGAAGTTATACTTATTCCACAAAAAGCTGCACTCCAAGGCACTCTGGGCAAAGTAACAGTGTGGACACTTGATGAGAAAAATATTGTCAATCAAGTATCTGTAACCCTAGGCTCCTCATACAAGAATCAGTGGATTGTTACAGACGGCCTCAAAAAAGGTGATAGAGTTATTACCGCTGGCTTCCAGAAAGCTCGACCAGGGTCACCAGCTATGGTAACTCCTGATGGCCCTCCACCATCACAAAATTCTGAAAACAAATAACGCATTACTAAAAAGTTCAGTAAAGAGAATATACAATGTCACTATTTTTCCTTAAAAGACCGGTTTTTGCCTGGGTTATCTCAATCCTGATAATGCTCGCCGGCATTTTGTCTATTAAGCAGATGCCTGTTGAGCAGTATCCTGATGTAATTGCACCTCCACAGGTATCAATTTCTGCCTTCTATCCAGGTGCATCTGCTGAGACTGTTGAGAACTCGGTAACTCAGGTACTTGAAAAGCAGCTCACCGGTATTGATAAAATGCGATATATTCAATCGCAGAGTGATTCATCTGGTAGTGTTACCATCACTGTAACCCTTGACCCAGCAGCAGACCCTGATATTGCTCAGGTTCAAGTACAAAACAAAATTCAGGCAGCGATGTCGCAGTTACCTGCAGAAGTAACATCGCAGGGTGTCGTCGTTGAAAAGACTACCGCCGGCTTTCTGATGGTCATTGCCCTTTACTCAGAAGAAGAAGGAGTCACTCAAGCTGACCTTGGCGACATCGTCGACGCCACAATTTATGACCCTCTAGCTAGAATTGACGGGGTGGGAAGTGTTAATTTTTTTGGTACTCCTTATGCTATGCGTATTTGGTTGGATCCAAACAAACTCTATAGCTACAACCTTTCTACAAACGATGTTTTACAGGCGATCCAAAACCAGAACCTTGATGTTTCAGCTGGGCAGATAGGTGGTATGCCTGCAGTAAAAGGTCAAGAAATCAATTTTACGGTTCTTGCCCAATCACGATTAAAAACAATTGACCAATTTAAAGAAGTTATATTGCGAGTTAACGATGATGGATCGCAGGTGCTCTTACGTGATGTTGCCAAACTCAATCTTGGTGAAGAAAACTACAACACTGTTGTCAAATTTTCAGGACATCCTGCCACGGGTCTTGCTATTAGTCTTGCAAAAGGTGCAAACGCACTAGAAGTAGCACAAAAAGTAAAAGATAAACTCGAAGAACTATCACCCTTTTTACCAAAGGGCGTTGAATATGCCTTTCCTTATGACACGACACCTTTTGTCAAAATATCCATTGAGGAGGTTATCAAAACCCTTGTTGAGGCTATTATTCTGGTTTTCCTCGTCATGTTTCTCTTTTTACAGAGTTTCAGGGCGACCATTATTCCAACAATAGCAGTTCCAATTGTTCTTCTAGGTACCTTTGCAATACTCAATGCCTGTGGTTTTACCATCAATACACTGTCTATGTTTGCCATGGTACTAGCGATTGGACTTCTAGTAGATGATGCAATTGTTGTGGTAGAAAACGTTGAACGAGTCATGAGTGAAGAAGGCCTCGGGCCAAGAGAAGCCACAGAAAAATCCATGGGCGAAATTACAGGCGCATTAGTCGGCATTGCCATGGTACTTTCTGCAGTTTTCGGCCCAATGGCCTTTTTCGGTGGGTCTGCCGGAGCAATATACAGGCAATTTTCCATCACTATTATTTCTGCTATGGGGCTGTCTGTATTGGTAGCGCTTATTCTCACACCAGTTCTTTGTGCAACAATTCTAAAACCGATACCAAAAGGTCACCATAAAAAAAGAAGCACCGGCTTTTTTGGCTGGTTCAATAAATTCTTTAATGCTACCCGTACTGGCTCGCAGTGGATTGCTGATGGTTTAGCAAAACGAATATTTAGAGGACTCATTCTGTATGCACTACTAGTTGCTGGGGTAGTTTTTCTTTTTCAGAAAATGCCAACAGCCTTCCTACCAGATGAAGATCAGGGAGTTTGTTTTGTTTTAGGCTTCAGTCCTGCAGGAGCATCTATTGAGCGCACTGGTAAAGCTGTTAGCGCACTTGAAGAGTACCTCCTAGAGCATGAACAAGATACGGTTAAAAGTTTCTTTACAGTATCCGGTTTTAGCTTTGCCGGTAATGGTCAAAACACAGCTATCGCTTTTGTAATGCTCAAAGATTTTGAAGAAAGAACAACAGATCGTCAAGATGTTAATGCATTAACTCAGAGAATCATGAAAGCAATGTACCCACAAAAAGATGCCATGCTTTTTTCTTTCATTCCTCCTCCAATCATTGCTCTTGGTAATGCTACAGGGTTTGATTTTCAACTTATAGATCGAACCGGCCACGGTCATGAAGCACTTATGGAAGCTCGAAACAAACTTCTCTATCTTGCTAGCCAGAACCCAAAAATGGTTGGCGTACGCCCCAACGGTCTTGACGATGTTCCTGAGTATAAACTTGAAGTTGATATGCAGAAGGCAAGAGCTCTTGGCGTATCTGTCAATGAAATTAACGCCACTCTGCAAACTGCATGGGGTTCATCATATGTGAATGACTTTATTGGAGACGGTAGAGTTAAAAAGGTATATGTCCAAGGGCAAAATGATTCAAGAATGCAGCCAGAGGACTTTAATAAATGGTATGTAAAGAATAACGCTGATGAGATGGTTCCTATCTCCAGTTTCACGACTGCTAGCTGGATTACTGGTTCACCAAAACTTGAACGATTCAACGGTTTATCATCCGTTAATATTCAAGGTGCACCAGCACCCGGTGTAAGTAGTGGTGAAGCAATGGCAGAAATTGAGAAGATGCTAAAGCAACTTCCAGAGGGGTTCGGTGGTGACTGGACAGGACTTTCCTTTGAAGAAAGAGAGTCTGGATCTCAGGCTGGTGCTCTTTATGCCCTCTCATTGATAGTTATTTTTCTCTGTCTGGCAGCTCTGTATGAATCATGGTCTATTCCTTTTTCTGTACTACTTGTTGTACCTCTAGGTGTTGTCGGATCAGTTGTTGCGACTCTAGTTTTCGGCATGAAAAATGATGTTTACTTCCAAGTTGCACTACTGACAACAGTTGGTCTATGTGCTAAAAATGCGATTCTTGTTGTTGAATTCGCAAAAGACCTACATGAAAAAGGGCTTGAGTTGGTTGAAGCCACCATCATGGCTTTCAAAATGCGCTTTAGACCTATTATTATGACTTCTATGGCATTTGTACTCGGCGTTTTACCAATGGCTAAATCTGACGGTGCTGGTTCTGCAAGTCAAAACGCAATAGGTATAGCGGTAATTGGCGGTATGGCCTCAGCAACTTTTCTTGCTCTGTTTTTTGTACCTATGTTTTTTATTTTGGTAGAAAAAATCTCGTTTTCAAAGAAAAAGGATGTGAAAAAAAATGATTAGATCAATACTTTTTCTACTGTTTTGCTGCTTTTTTGTTGGCTGCAGTATGATCCCTGAATTCCAGCGTCCTGAAGGCGCAACCAGTAATTTTTGGTTGAGTGGAGAAAATGGTGATGTAAAAGAAAAACAAGCTGAAGAAACAAAACTTGCAGCTGATATTCCATGGCGTGAGTTCTTTTTATCCCCTGACTTGCAAGATGTAATAGAGCTTGCTCTTGAAAACAATAGAGATTTAAAAACAGCTATTCTCAATGTTGAGCGAGCACGTGCAACCTATGACATACAAGAGGCTGACCGTTATCCACATCTCGATGGCACAGCTGGGGCTGATTTTGCTGGACGTTTTGACGGACAAAACACAGAGACCTATCAGGTTGGACTAGCAACAACCTCCTATGAACTTGACCTCTTTGGTAGAGTTAAAAGTCTCAGTGATGCAGCATTAAACGATTACCTTGCCACTGAAGAGGCGCAAAAGAGTATTAACATTGCTCTTATTGCTGAAGCGGCTAACAGCTACCTCCAACTCATCAGCGACATTGAATCCTACGAGCTGTCTAAAGAAACCCTTCAAGCCCAACAAAATAGTTATGATCTTATCCAACAAAATTATAACTTTGGGGTATCAACTAAACTTGACTTAGCTCAAGTACGTATAGCCGTTGAAACAGCGCGAAGTAACAAGATCTTTTATGCAAGACAAGTTATCCTTGATCGCAATGCCTTAACAGAGCTTCTCGGTGTTGTTAATATAGATTCACTCTCTATTATAAAGAGCCTTGAAGATGTTAATCTTTTACAAGATATTCCAGTTGGGCTGCCTTCTCAGGTCCTTTTAAAGCGTCCAGATATTAAACAAGCAGAATATGTTCTCAAAGGTGCTGGCGCAAATATAGGCGCAGCACGAGCAGCATTTTACCCAAAAATTACTCTAACTGGAAACCTCGGTTTTTCCTCAGATGAGTTAGGGGATCTTTTTGCTGGATCTAGTAGTGGAATATGGGGTTTCATACCATCACTCAGTGTTCCTATCTTTAATGCTGGGCAAAATCAGGCTCGTCTGGAAGTAGCTATGGTTGACCAGAAAATAGCAATCACTCAATATGAAAAAACAATACAACAGGCTTTCCGCGAAGTAGCGGATGAGTTAACAGTCCGCGACACAACCATGCAGCAACTTTTGGCACAACAGGCTTTAGTAGATGCCAGTCAAGATGCTTACGACCTATCTCTTTTAAGATACACTAAAGGTATCGATAACTTTCTTAATGTTTTAGATGCACAACGAAGTTTGTTTGATGCACAACAGGGAGAGATTGAGATTGAGAAACGAAGTCTCTCAAATAAGGTCAGTCTATATAAAGTATTAGGTGGTGGCCTGGCTGCAAAAAATTAACAGCATGAACATGTAATAAAAAAAGCGGTTTGACGATTACTCGGTCAAACCGCTTTTTATTTGCTTAGCGCGTAATGCTTTAGACTTCTGTAAAATCTGATGGTGGTTTACGTAGATATTTAACAAACTTCGATTTTTCAACAGCGTTTGAATATGCATCGTCAGGGCTGATCATTCGCTTATTCAAGAACTCCATAATAGCATCATCAAGCGTTTGCATTCCATATTTTTTACCAGTTTGCATTGATGAAAGAATTTGATATGTCTTAGCTTCACGAATAAGGTTTCTAACAGCCGGTGTTGCTATAAGAATTTCCAATGCAGCACAACGACCCTTCACATCTGTACGTTTAAAAAGTGTCTGAGAAACTACCGCCCTTAAAGAATCTGCCAAGGTAGAACGAACCTGCCCCTGCTCTCCTGCTGGAAATATTTCTATAATTCTATCAACCGTCTTCATTGCGTTAATAGTATGCAAGGTACCAAAAACAAGGTGACCTGTCATAGCTGCTTCCATTGCAAGCTTGATAGTTTCAAGATCACGAAGCTCACCAACCAGAATAATATCTGGATCTTCACGAAGCGCACCACGAAGAGCTGCTGAAAAGCTCTCTGTATGAGTGCCGACCTCACGGTGATTAATGATGGCTTTTTGACTTCTGTGAACAAATTCTATCGGATCTTCAATTGTAAGAATATGATCTTTTCTGGCCTTATTGGCTTCATCGACAATTGCTGCAAGTGTTGTTGATTTACCAGAGCCAGTAGGACCGGTTACCAAGACTAACCCTTTAGGTAGGTGAGCCAAACGTCCGACAACCTTTGGTAGACCTAATTGCTCACAAGTCATAATTTCACTTGGAATTTCACGAAAGACAGCTCCGACACCATATTTCTGTTGGAAATAATTACATCTGTAACGAGCAAGACCGGGAATTTCGTAACCAAAGTCAATATCTCCGGTTTCTTCAAAAAGTTTAATTTTCTCTTCCGGACAGATCTCATAAAGCATGCCACGCAGCTCTTCATTATCCATTTTTTTAAACTTAACCCGCTCTACATCACCTCGAATTCGTAATAGTGGTTGCTGTCCGGCAACCATATGTAAATCCGAAGCACCTTCATCATTCATTAGTTTAAAAAAACCATCTATCTGAGCCATGTTTTCCTTGCCTTATACTGTTTTTGTGAAATAAAACAAACGGATAGTACCTAACAAAGTTAGATTATCATGTTTTTCTTCAAAAAGTCTACTGTTTCCTGAGGGTCATCTAATACTGTAAAAATATTCATGTCATCTGGGCTAATATTACCATTTCGCTCAAGCATCTGATCTTGTATCCAATCGACGAGTCCTCCCCAGAATTTGCTACCAAATAACACTATTGGAAATGGTTCTATCCGCTCAGTTTGAATGAGAGTTAAAGACTCAAAGAGTTCATCAAGTGAACCAAAGCCACCAGGCATACAAACAAAGCCACGAGAATACTTTACCAACATAACTTTTCGCACAAAAAAGTATTTAAAATCAAGTGGGTAATTTACATATGGATTAGAACTCTGCTCATGGGGCAGATCTATATTTAAACCCGCAGATATGCCTCCAGCCTCATGGGCTCCTTTATTGGCAGCTTCCATAATTCCTGGACCACCACCAGTAATTACTCCCCAGCCTTGCTCAACACATTTTTTACCTAGTTCAACAGCTGATTTGTAATACTCATCTTCTGGCTTAGTCCGGGCGGAACCAAAAACAGTTACAGCTGGCACATCAATACCAGCCATTCCTTCAAAACCATCAGCAAACTCGCCCATAATGCGAAACATACGCCATGAATCACCTAACATGGTATTATCCAAACAATATTTTGACTCTATTTTTTTATTCATTTGAGGATCCATTTTTTTTGTTCGTAGTAAAGGTTATTATACGAATGTACCATAAACACCTAACACAACAAAGAATATAGAGTTTATGACCTTTGTTTCTGTTGTTTTTTTCTATTCAATCGAACCTGTTCAACAATTTTTTTTGCCTGCTTACTATATTTCTTTTTCCTCATAGATTGACTTGCCAACTCAAGAGCTTCATCAAATTCATCACAAGCAACAAGTATCTCTGCCAATCTCAACTGCAATTGATTATCAACGGGATTCAATGACACGCTCTTTCTACATAAGGATAATGCAACTTCGTGACCCTGTCCTTCTAGATAGTATAAATAACCGAGCAAACTCAAGGTTTGATCTTCAAAACATTGAGCGGCAGCTGCCTTTTGCAGCCAACGAATTGCCTCCTTTCTATTAGCTATTTCAAAGTTCGCCTTGCCAAGATAAAACAGTATATTGTGTTTACAGGAAAATTCCTGATCTCTTGTAAATGGTTGCAATAATTGAATAGCCCTTTCTGCCTTTCCGAGTTTACTACATAAAATCCCCAACTGTAGTTTCAAATCATTCTTTACAGATACCGGCTGGTCATCTTCTACCAAGATAGAAGCCAAGCTCTTTTCAAAACAATCGGCAGCATCAAACATATTTTCACAAGCGAGATGACTCAACCCTAAATTATAAAGGGCCATAAAGTTAGAAGGTTCCTGTTGAAGTACCTTTTCGAAACAGTGAATATTTTCCTTTCGACCCATCATTGCATAGGTAACACCAAGGCTATTGAGTAAATTCACATCATTAGGTTCACAAGCCAATCCTTGTTTATATTCCTTTACAGCTTTATTGAAATCACCTTCACTATAATAAATATCACCACTTACATTACAACTTAACGCATCAAAAACTGTGACAGTACCTTCGCCATAAAATGCCGTGTGTAAAAGTGCCTTTCGTGCCAATGTTAAAATCTGCGATTTTTTGTAAGTCTTAAAAGGAAAAGATGCCACACCTGCTGATACAGAGCTTTTTTCATTTTGAAAGCTATCAATTACTTCTGTTGCAAACTTTGAAGCTGATTCTTTCGTTGCTTCAGACAGTAAAACAAGGATATCTCCATTCCATTTAAAGACTTTGAATCCTGAACCATGAGCATGTAAGTTGTTTACAAACAGATCGTTATCACCACTATCGACTTTAAATAAGACCAGACAAAATTTATTGATAAGCTGAACAGCACGATTAATTTTTCGTTGCAGCAATATGGGAGGTATAGCTAATGGGTGAGATTCAGGAGTTAAAAGTGTAGAGTAACTGCAAAATGAAAATGGCCCTCGCTTCACAGCTTCTTGTAAAGCTGTCCATGCCTGGTCGAGAAGATTATCATCTGTTTTTTGTTGCTCAGTATCCTTTTGTAAAAAATCACCAATTCCAACATGCGCTTTTTTAAAACCTTCTCTCTTTAAAAAGGCAACGAGTGCTTCAGCATATTCAAGTTTCTTGCTGATCCTAGGGAGGCACAAACAAAAGACTGCATTTCCCAAGTAATACAAATAAGATGGATTTTGAACATAAGTCGAGATTGAATTTGTCACAGCTTGAAGATGACTATAAATATAGCGACTACCAATCCTTGCTTGAGGTACCTCTATTAAATAGATATATCTTTCACTCCCCTTTTCTCTTAAAGTCTGATTAAGGCTATGGAGATTTAAAAAACCAGTTTCTACATCCACATACTGTTCTTTAATATTCAACATTCTAGCAAGAATTCGAACAAATGTTTCTTCAAGCCAGTCGACTGTGGCCTTTTGAAGAATCATCTGATCCACCCCTGAGGCAGAAATAGCTATTTGACCATTTTCACAGGAGAATATCATCAGAACATTATCGTCCTGAATAATAATGTTCTGGTCATTCAATAAACACTGTTCTATCGCACTGTGAATAACTTTGGGTAATGCGTTAGAAAGAGCAACATTAACAAAATTTAGATCTTCGGCAGTAAGAAGTTCTTCTAAAATTATCTGCTTAAAATGGTCTTTAAACCGGACAAAATCTTCAACAAACAATTTACAATCTTTTATTTTTACAGGAAAACTTGTGATCATTGAGCAACTCCAGCAGTAAAATAATCACACAACAAATCACACAAGAGTCTAATCTCTTTATCCTGAATGGTCCGAACATCTATTAGGTATTTTTCGTTTTCAACTCTTCCAATAATAGGTGTATCAAGTTCTCTTAGGTCTTTTTCAATGTTACTTATTTTTATGCCAGTAGGATCAAACTCAATAGCCCAACTAGGAATATCAAACTCTGGACACGCACCTCCACCTACTCTTGATACAGTCTCAATAACCTGTGTTTGGCATATATCTTTCATTTTTGAGCGAAGACGCCTATTGATTGACTGTGCTCTTTTCTTCAACAACTTATTGTCAGTAGTTAGCATCCTTAAGGTAGGTACTTCCTGAAGAGCTTTTGGAATGTCATAATAATAGCGTAGGATCACTTCAAGTGACGCCAAGGTGAACTTATCGATTCTAAGAGCACGGTTCATCGGGTTTTTCTTAATTCGGTCTATAACATCTTTACTTCCGACTATGATGCCAGCCTGTGGGCCACCAAGCAGTTTGTCACCACTAAAGGTAATTACATCTACTCCTGCTTTAACAAGTTCTTGAACAGTTGGCTCTTTTGGAAATCCATATTTTGATAAATCAAGCAAAGAACCACTACCTAAGTCTTCCATTGTAAAAAGGTTCTTCTCTTTTGCTAGAGCCACCATATCCTCAGGCGGTACTTCTGAAGTAAAACCAATTAACCTGAAATTGGAAGTATGTACACGCATTAACATTGAAGTATCTTCTGTAATTGCATTTGCGTAATCATAGAGATGTGTACGATTTGTTGCACCAACTTCTACAAGATTTGCTCCGCTTCTAGCCATTACATCAGGAATTCGAAACGAACCACCAATTTCTACAAGCTGTCCTCTTGAGACAATTACTTCAGTTCCTCGACAAAGAGTATCCAAAGCAAGGAACACAGCAGCGGCATTATTATTTACGACCATTGCAGCCTCTGCTCCGGTTAGCTCACATATAATTTCTTCAACTAAGCTATACCTACTTCCACGTTTACCTGTATCAAGGTTAAATTCTAGATTAGAATAATAGGATGCAGCCTGCATGAGTGCTTCTGCAGTTTTTTCTGATAGAAGAGATCTTCCTAGGTTAGTATGGATAACGACTCCAGTACCATTAATCATCCTTCTTAGATTGGGGCTTATTTTATTTTCAACTTTCTTAAGGAAGAGTAAAAGCCACTCGTCGTTACTTTTAGATTTTTCTATTTTATCTGAAAGAATAAGTTTACGTTCTATATCTATACACTCTTGAACAGATTTCTTTATAACTAGATCAGGTGCCTCAATGGGACTATGAGATCGAATCATCTCTATACTTTCATCGACTTTTGGAAGAGCTCTTAGAAGTTCTTGCTTATTCATATAGTAAATTCCCCTGGAAGGTATAATAGCATTTATTATGGACTGATATGTTTTACACAGTAATAACAAGGGACTCAAGCGAATTTACATTATTATCAGAAATGCTTTTGAATCCTTTTTTATTTTTATGTCATTTTTCTATTGACGTAGTCTATGTGATCCTGTAGATTCGCCCGGTCTTCTGAACACGGACAATCTTCGAGATTGACGCTTGCCAGAAAACAAAAAAGATACAAACCCAGCCAAGCTGAGAGAGTGTCTTTAAAAGTTTTTGTAATCAGTTAACAGGATGATAACAAAAACAAAAAAAGTTAAAAAGAGTTGTTGACAGCAATCGGAAAGTCGATTAGAGT
>PPCM01000161.1_pt1 | contig 95168 bp, 71 predicted proteins | sample 1555541 | NCBI WGS metagenome assembly PPCM01 (sample SAMN05284479, study PRJNA326546) | Marine sediment metagenome, whole genome shotgun sequencing project. | isolation source: marine sediment | place: Germany: Wadden Sea | collected 2012-09-05 | reverse complement strand
GATCTCGTCCAGGAGTATGGTGCCGCCGTCCGCAGCCTCGATCAGTCCGGCCTTTTCCCGTTCCGCCCCTGTAAAGGCGCCCTTCTCATGCCCGAAGAGCTCGTTGCTCATGAGCTCCTCGGTAAAGGAGCCGCAGTTGAAGGCCGTGAATTTCCTGTTTGAACGATTGCTCAGGTCGTGGAGGGCCCTTGCGGCCAGCTCCTTGCCGGTTCCGCTCTCCCCCAGGATCAGCACGCTCGAATCAGAGGGGGCGATCTGCCGGATCATCTCCATCACCGAGGCCATGGCATCGCTTTTTCCAAGCAGGGAGGTGATCTCCCGGGTCCTCCTGACCTCCTCCCTGAGGGCCATGTTTTCGAGCTGGAGGCGGCGCTTCAAAAGGGCTTCCCTGACGAGGCTCCGGACCTCGTCAAGCTTGAACGGCTTTGCCAGGTAGAAATAGGCGCCGTTCTTCATGGAGCGCACGGCAAGGTCGACGGTGGCATATCCGGTGATCATGATCACTTCGGTGTAGGGATGGAGTTCCCGGCACCGGGAGAGTACCTGCATGCCGTCGACTTTCTCCATCTTGAAGTCGGTGATGATCAGGTCGAATTCCCTTTCCGAAAAAAGGGCCACGGCCTTTGCGCCGCAGTCCACGGTAGTGACCCCGTACCCCTCCTTTTTAAGAATATGCGCAAGATTCTTGCGTGTTATTGCTTCGTCGTCCACTACAAGAACTGTTTCCACGGGAGTTCCCCTATCCGTTGTTTGACGCCGGCGTGCCTGGGATTCCGGGCAAGCCCCGGCTGTAAAGAGTCGGTATACCGGCGATATCTCCTGACCCGGACAAGCCGGAACTAATTAATTTTGACATAAAAGCGCTGGATTTTGCCGGTAAGAAACTAATAGCAGACCTGGTTTTTATCTTCAACCCTATTTGCTTCCCATGGAAGCGGGCATGGGGCTCGAGGGGGCGGCCGGCGGCGAGTTGGCCGGAGGATGGGGGCGCGTCCCCGCCGTAAAGGGTCCTGGAAGAGGTGTCGGGGTGCGTAAAAAGCGTGGCTGGTAAGAACAGGGGGAGTAGATCAAGGCGTGTGGAACCGTTTGGTCGGCGGCAATCTCACATGGGCAGGAAGACGGTGAAGACCGAGCCCTTGCCGGGCTGGCTTGAAACCTCTATCCTGCCGCCGTGCTGTTCGACGATTCCGTGGGAGACGGAAAGCCCCAGGCCCGTGCCCCTGCCCACCTCCTTGGTGGTGAAAAAGGGATCGAATATCTTCGGAACGATCTCGGGGGCAATGCCGTTTCCCGTGTCCGCAACCTCTAAGAAACACTCGTTTTTATCCGTTTTTCCGGCATTGATGGAGATGACGCCTCCCTTTTCCATGGAATGGGCCGCATTCACGATGAGGTTCATGAGCACCCGCTGGATTCTGTAAGGGGAGACCGTTACATGGAGGTCTTCCAGGACCTCAAGATCGATGTGGATGTTCCCGGGCACCTCCGCCCGGACCAGTTCGACGGTCTTGCCCACCAGGGATTTGAAATGTTCCCTCACGGATTTGTGGTGGCGGTCCCTCGAAAAATCGAGGAGGTCCCGGATGATGTCCCTTGCCCTGTCGGTCTGGATTTCGGCCTCCCGGAGCAGTTCCTCCCTGTACTCGGGGGACGCCTCGTGAAGCTCCTCGATAAGGATCTGTATGGAGGTGGAGATGTTGTTCAGGGGATTGTTGAGCTCATGGGCCACCCCGGAGGTCAGGGTGCCCAGGGACGCCATCTTGTCCGCGTGGAGAAGCTGCTCGTTCCTTCTGTTGAGCTCCTCGATGGTATGGTTGAGGCTGGTGATCAGGGATTCGAAGATGTTGCCGGTATCGATCTCGGGAATATAGGAGTAATCCCCCCGGCCGATCTTCACGACGGCCGATTCGATTCTCTTCAGGGGCTTGTTTATATGGAAGGTGATAAAGAGGATCGTTCCGAGGGAGAGGGTGGAGATGCCGAAGAACGCCAGCTGGAGAAAGAAGGAGGTCTCGTCCACCAGGGCCTTGATGATCTTCTTCTGTCGCTTGACGGAGCCCTCGATGGCAAGGGTGAGTTCCTGGCCCACCTCCCGGATCTCTTCCTGGGCGTGGGTAAGGTTTTCGGAAGCGTGCTCCTGAAAACCGTCGTAGCGGCCCAGGAGAAAGGTGAGGGCCCACTTGTATTTCTTGAGGTCCGACAGCCGTTTTTCCAGGTCCTCGCTCTTCATGTAGCTGCCGTATTCCGCGACGATGGCCGACTGTTTCTTTTCGGCGTCGGCAACGTAGGCGATTGCCTGGCGGAGGTCGCCGACATTGAAGTAGAGGAAAAAATTCTTCTCGTATCTGCGGGATTCCAGGATCGCGTTCAAAAGATCGATCTTGGCGTCCGTGAAGCGGAGTTTCAGGGTCAACTGGTAATTGTTGTAGTAGTTGAGGGACCAGATAAAGCTGCTGGCGATGACAAAGAAAAAAAACGATATGGAGATTTTGAGGCGTATGTTTCCCTTCAGCACGGGCCTTTCCTTCGTGGTTGGCGTCACCTGCAAGGAGCGATGTGGAAATGAGGCCCCGGACCCCCCGGAGCCGGCGATTCACCATAGCACATGGGGGCTCCGGAGGGTATATCCATTTAAAGCGGCCCCGGAGGACCCGGGGCGCTTTTACGATATGCCGTAGAAGAAATAGAGTATGGAAAGTTCCACGGCAAGAAACAGCAGGGTCATCAAGCCTCCGGCCTTTGCATAGTCAATGGTCCGGTATCCCCCCGGGCGCATGACAAGGGCGTTTACCTGGTGGGTGGGGAGGATAAAGGTGTTGGATGCCGAAAGCCCCACCACGAGGGCCGCCATCCTGGGATCGGTCCCGGCCATGACGGCCATGTTCATGCAGAGGGGAACCAGGAGCACGGTGGCGCCCACGTTGGAGATCACCAGGGTGAAAAACGAGGTCATGACCCCCACGGCGGCCAGGAGCAGGATGGGGGTGGGGCTCCCCAGCATGCCCAGCACCCCCTGGGCGATAAAAGCTGCGGTTCCCGTTTTTTCAAAGGCCATTCCAAGGGGGATCAGCCCCGCCAGCAGGAAAACGGTCATCCAGTCCACCGCGCGGTACGCTTCGTCCACGGTGAGAACCCGGCTGACCACCATCCCCAAGGCCCCGGACATGAGGGCAACGGAGAGCTGGACGTTAAGAAACACGATCTGCACCAGGGCAACGGCCAGCCAGAACACCGAGAGTTTGGCCTTGTCCGGGCGAAGGATCTCCCCTTCGAGGGGGGTCGAGAAGGTGAGGACCCTGGGTTTCGGCAGGCGCCTCAGGAGGTGGAACTTCTCCCAGGGCCCCTGGAGCAGGATGGTGTCCCCCATGGCGAGGGTAATATGGGAGAGCCCGGTGTAGTAGACCCTTCTACCCTTGAACAGGGCAACGGGATTCACGCCGTATAGTTCCTTGAGGTTGATTTCGTTCATGGTCTTGCCGATGAGGTCCGACCTCGGGGAGACGATGGTCTCGGCCATTCCGGCGTTTGTCCTGGAGAGGCTCTCGGCAAAGAGATCCAGGGTCGGCTTGATCTCCCACCCGTACTCCTCCGCGAGTTTTCCCACCTTTTTTCCCTTGCCCACCACGGCCACGGTATCCCCCGGCCCCACGTGGTGGGAGCTTCTGGGAACGAAGATCCTGTCCTTTCCGCCGGAGGCTGCGATGCCCACCACGGTCACGAGAAAGCGGGTCTGGATGTCGAGGGACAGGAGGGTGCTGGGCCCCTCGAAATCTTCCGGGATCCGCAGCTCGAACAGGGAGTCCAGTGTCCTGTACTCTTCGAGCAGGGTGGCGCTGATGCCCTGGTCCTGATCCCCGTCCGCCGAGGGAAGGATGAACTTTCCCAGCAGGGCAAAGTAGAGGATCGCCGAAAGCAGGAGGGCGACGCCGATGGGGGTCTGGGTAAAGAGGCCGAAAGGTTCGAGCTTTTGGCCGCCCAGGATGAGCAGATCGTTGAGGAGGATCGTGGGGCTGGCCCCCACGAGGGTCAGGGTTCCGCCGATGATGGCGCAGAACCCCATGGGCATGAGAATTCGGGAGACGGGTATGCCGAGGCGCTTGGTGATGCGCTGGGTGGCCGGCAGAAAGAGCGCGGCGGCCCCGATGTTCTGCATCATGCTCGATATGATGCCCACCGTTCCGGAGATCAGGCCCATGATCCTGGATTCACTGCTGCCCCCGAGTTTGATGATGGGCCTTGCCACGTGGTTCATCACCCCGGTCTTGTCCAGGCCCGCGCCGATGATGATCACGGCGATGATGGAGCAGACGGCGTTGCTGGAAAGCCCCACGAAGGCCTCCTTGGGTGAAACCAGCCCCATGAGGGGCAGCATCACCATCATGAGAATCCCCACGACATCCACTCTTACCCACTCGGATACAAACAGGAAAACCACAAAGCAAAGAACCAGCAGCGTCAATATCATGTCGGGTGTCATTTATTATAGATTCCTTATCGGGTTATTGTCGATCGTGCGTTGCCGGGCCGGAAACACGGCCCGGCAACCGGAATATCAGGGGTCGTCCTGTTCGTTTTTTTTCTTCCTGAAGATTCCGCAAAGGGAAAATGCCGCGACGACGAGGACGACGCCGAAGTAAAAATGGGTATCCATAAAACCTCCGGGTTCAAAGGATGCGGTGCAATAAACGTTAAAGAGAGCCTGTCAATGCAGTGAGTAAACAAGGATGCCCGGGTCCCGCCGGTCCCTGCCCGCAGCGTCCTTGCCGCGCGATTTTTCCGGCTCGGAAACGATGAAGCCGATCTCGCCGAGTTCCATGTTGACCTCTTCAAGGGCGGCATCGGTATTAACGAACTTCACCTTGTGGAGAAAGGGGATGTTTCGCTTTTCCGCCTCGGCCTTGAAGAGCTCCGCGTTTTTCCTTGAAACGCACTTGAAATCGTTACAGACGACATCCTTCCGCTCCGGCTGGAGGGCCAGGGCGGTGCCGGTCAGCGGGGTCGTGCTCAGGGCCACGATCTCATAGTTCATCCGCTGGGCCATTTCGAGGGCGTATCCCATTATCTTCGGGGAGAATCCGCTCTCCCTGCCGAGGACCACCAGCCTTGCAGGGTGATCCGCCTTTATGGCGGGGGCATCGATCGGGGATTCGGAAACGATATTTTCCATAGCTCCGCCTGTCCCGGCCCTTGCCGATCTTTTTTTTCTAAAGCCGCCGAATAGTCTGTTCATGTAATTGTCCTCCCAATTAAGCTGTTGATTAATTATATTCGATCTGTTTTTTCGGATGATCACCACCGGGATCGTTATGGGGCGGCATTTGAACGGCGCATGTTTCCCGGCGGGTTCCTCCGTGGTTTTCCCCTGGCCGGCGATTGTGTCGTCCACCGCGATGACCACCTCCCCGTGGGTTTCGATATATTTTGAAATCTCCTGTTTCGGGTCGCCCGGTTTCACGAGCACGGAGTTCAGAACGCCCCCGTATCCCGATTCAGGGAACCAGTACCCGTTTTCCCCCGGCGGGCCGGTCGATTCAATGCCGCTTGTTTCGAGTCCTTCGGGGGCGCTGGAAGGGGAAACGGGCGGCGTTCCGGGTACAACCTGAAGAATGTTCAACCGCGCCCTGATTCCCCGGCACAGGTTCAGGGATATTTGTAGTACCCTCCTGTCCGGGGCCACGTCGTCGATCGCCAGCAGTATCTTTCTCCATTTCCCCATGAGGTTGCCGCCTCGTTTCAATCCTGCACCGGGAGCGAAAAGAGACGAAGCGCTCCACTGTCGGTGGGTATGTGAAATAAAAACATCGAACATGGCCGACCCCGGTAGCGCGCCGTTGCCGTGCCCAACTGTCTCGGGGGCAAGGCAACGGCCGTCGATTCACCGGGGCATGGGCGGTCCGCCCCGAGTCAGGCGCCTTTGGGATTCGTGCCGAATGCGTGGAGATAGAACATGGAGTTCCGTTTCAGTCGGCCCGCGCCGATATTGTCTTCGGGGAGGAGAAAGTCGGTGCCCCGGCAGATATTGGAACGGTAAAATTTCTTGCCCACACCGATCTTGGCGGTTTTGACTCCGGGAACATCGCCCGCGATCCCCCGGAGTTTCCGTTTCAAGGCGTTCAGCATGATGCAGTGCCTGTTGATGGTGATGGAGATCGCCCCGTTGTCGGCGGTCACCGTGACATCGTGGCTCTGCCGTGAAGCGGCAAGGGCAACCCGGGAAGCCAGTAAAAAATTCCCGGCGGAGGTTTCCGAAAGGGAGCCTGTTCTCTCCTTCTTCGCCGAAAGGCCCCGGAGGATCCTGTCCTGTGTGCGATCGTCGTGGGCATCGCTCGACTGAAGGATCAGGTCGTAGGGAGTGTTCTCGCACAGATCCCTCTCCCATAAATACCGGTTCCAGGCATTGAGTCTTTTATCCTGCTTTTTGATGGTCATGAGGGCCTGTTTTTCCTTTATCGGCCCGTTTGCCCGCCGGGCGCGGAGAATTCCGATCCGCTCCGCAAGGTCGGCAACCATCAGGACCCGGAGTGAAATGTTTTCGGGAATGAGGTGGCCGAGATGTCCCGCGTAAACGTATTTGCCACGTACAATTTTTTCCGCCAGGGTCAGCTTCAATGCCGCTACCGCCCGCCTCTTTTTCGGGGCATTCCCACCGCCGGAAACACCGGAGCGGTGGTGGAGGGCTTTTTCCAGAAGACGCCGGGAAAACCCGTGTTTTTTTATTGTCTCGTCAATTATTTCATTATCGCTCAGGACCTTGTAACCGGTCTTTGATGCGATCCCTGCGGCAATACCGGCGGAACCTGAAAAAGCGGTACCTAATATGGTGATGACCTTCATATCGAGCTCCTTTGTTAATCGGTCCTTGTGTTCGGAACGGATGACGGTTGATAAGCGGTCTGTTTCGGATCTTGCTTATCCTGAATTGTTCTCAGTATTGAGCAAATAGTGTGCCGTTGACTATTTCGGGAGCTAACCTGCTGTAATTATGAATCTTGTAGTGGATCTTCGAATGGTAAGGCGGGAGAAGTGGCGTTGCTAATTGCAACGATTCAGTTGAGTGCGTGAATATCTACTTTAAAATCGGATGGATACGATTTGTTGCAACTGTTGAACAGGTGTTGCACATTGTAACGGTTCAATCATCACGGAACGTTGGAGGGATGCTGAATATAAGAAATCCAGACTCCCGGCGCATTCAGCTCGGGAAAGCCTAAGCGTCGCTTTACCAAACCGCAACGCGAATCATCGGTAATTGTGGAATGTAATTTTTCTTGATCCCCGACCCGAAAAAGAGGTCCGATCAGCGCTGTTCATCAGCCAATCTTGATGGACTCGTAAAAAGCAGTGCTGGACCAAAAACGGCCGTATATCCAAAAAGGAACCCGGTCTTCTTTCCCGTAACAGGGTCGACACAGCGTTCATAGACTGATTTCATAAAATCAGTATGTTGACTCAATCGCTCCTTAGAAGGTTGGAGTCGGATTGTTGGGGGGACATCATGGAGCATGTTGTTTTAAGCGATGCCTTAAATTCGGGGCATAAAGCCGACCGATTGTCGGGGGTAATCGGAAAAAAATGTGCCGCTTGATTGTTCGAGGGCCTGGATCGCGTGGGGAATGCCGCAGCTAAGCCGGGAAGAGAAGGGTGGGGGCGGCAGGCCGCCCCCGTTTGGATCTTATTTGTCGGAACGGTTTCTCAGGGCGATGGAGATGCAGAAGGCAGCTCCTCCCCAGGTGAGGCCGATTCCGAATATCATCATCATTATGGCTTCGGGTGTCATGGATATCCTTTCCGCCGCCTCTTCCCGTTGCCCGGGAAGGCGGTCATATATTTCATCCCGCGTTTTTATCAACCGAGTCTTTATGCTCCCGTAAAAAAGTCGACGGCGGCATTTATGACCGCTGCCCGATGTCGCCCGCATGTCTTGAATACGGGATGTGAGCAGGAAATCGGGCGACGACTTTTTCAACCGTGCTCCCCTGTCTTTCAGGGGCGAAGCAACCGGATGACGGCGCGGTTGTTTTTTCAGTTCAAAACGATGAGACCATTGGCTCCGGGAGCCTCTTATGAGCGTACCGCCTCTTTGTCGGCCGGCTTAATCGCCTGCATGACAAAGGCCGCCGCGAGCATCACCAGGAGGATGCCCCACCCGAGGGTGATGATCGCCTGGGTATCGTACCCGCCGTAATTGGCCTTTATTTCTTCCAGGAGGTTCGCGACGGCCATATAACCCAGGACGAGCGGTGTCACGAGCTTGAGGCAAACGGTCCACCAGCCGCCAACGGTAAAGTCGGAGATGCTGTTCACATGGCTCCGGATGCTGCCCAGCTTGAAGAACCAGGAGAGGAGGAGGATCTCCACGAGCCCGCCGAAGAGGATGCCGAAGTTGTTGATAAAGTGGTCCACGATATCGAGTATCAGAAGCCCCCCGCCGGTGGTGAAGACGGTGCTCACGGCAAAGCCCGTGATGCAGTAGACGGTCACGGTGAACTTCCGGTTAAGGGAAAACTTGTCCATGACGGCGGCAATACTGGCCTCGCAGATGGAGATCTGGGAACTCAGGCCGGCGAATATCAGGGCCAGGAAGAAGAGGCAGCCGAAGAAGCCGGGAGCCGGCAGAAAGTTGATGGCCTGGGGAATGGTGACAAAGGCAAGGCCCACGCCCGATGCAACCACCTCGCCCACGGGAACCCCCTTCTGGGCGGCCATGTATCCGAGCACGGAGAAGATCATGGTACCGGCGATCATGCTGAAACCGCAGTTGATGAACGCGGTCATGAAGGCGTTGTTGTTGATGTCCGAATCACTTGCAAGGTAGCTGGAGTATGCGATCATGATGCCGAAGCCGATGCTCAGGGAGAAGAAGATCTGACCGTAGGCGGCGACCCATACCTTGATGTTCAGGAGAGCCTTGAAATCGGGCTTGAACAGATAGTTCACCCCTTCGAGGGCTCCGGGAAGGGTCAGGGCGCGGATCATGATCACCACCACCATGATGAAGAGCAGGGGCATGAACACCTTGTTGGCCTTCTCGATCCCCTTCTTGATGCCCGACGAGAGGGCCGCCCAGCAGACGATCCAGGCAAAGGTCACGGCGCCGAGGATGGGCCACTGGATGCCCCCCGGCTTCAGGGGACTGTCCGTGAGGTGGAGAAAGGATTTAAAGAAAAAATCACCCGTCTCGGTTCCCCATCCCTGGTTCACGGCCAGGAAGAGGTAGGATATGGCCCAGCCGATCACGGCCACGTAGTACACCGAGATCACCATGGCAACGAGCACCTGCCACCACCCCAGGACTTCCCACCGTTTGGAGATGGAGGAGAAGGTCTTGGGGGCGCCCCCGTGAAACTTGTGTCCCGCCCCGAACTCCAGGATCAGGAGGGGAATACCCGCCGTGAGCATGGCAAAGAAGTAGGGGATCAGGAAGGCGCCCCCGCCGTTCTCGTATGCCATGTATGGAAATCTCCAGATGTTGCCGAGGCCGATGGCCGAACCCACGGCGGCCATGATAAAGCCTATCCTGCTGCCCCATTGTTCTCTGTTCTTCATAATATCCCTTAAGCGATCCCGGCTTTCGCCGTCCGGGAAGGTCCCGTGGGCGACGGCCTGGAAAAATCTGGTAAACGGTTAAAAGATTCCCCCGGCGGAACAGGGGCCCGTGTCCGGATTGCTTCCGAAAGCGGGAATGTTCATCCATTTGGAATCCTTAAATCAGCCGGAAACCCCAGGTCTCCGGTCAATGGGAAAGCAGGGCCGCTTCCCGGTCCGTCCTTCCCGCGTCGGCACCCCGGCACGTCACTCCGGGACCGCGATCAATAATATCCGCTTAATCGCGCTATCAGAGTAAAAAGCTGGGGATTAATTTATGTTTAGGCCATAAATTAAACCAAAAATTGAGAATTATATAAATATCCCCAGATCTAATTATGGACTAAAACAGACCGGCGTTTATAATAAATCCTTTAAGGTGTCAAATTGTATATTGCCCGAAGGGAAGAAACAGGGGGCTCGGCCCAGGCTGTTTTCCAAGTATTATCCGGCCGGAGTCTTCGAAATAGGATGTGAATGCAGCGGGTTCGTTTTTCCCATGCTTGGGGGATGTGTTGCCGGTTGTTTGGCTGGGGAGCCGGATTCGAGGTCGGGGCGGCAGGGAATAAGGAGTTCTTTCCATTCGGCACATGGGGATGCCTCCGGTGCCGGGACTTCGCCAAAGGGTTAACCGGGGCGGAAGTTGGGGGGCTATTGATATTTTAAATAATAATGGTTGTAGAATTCGTCGAGGACCGCGAAACTGCGCTCGAGGCGCTTGCTGTCCCTGTCGTGGGTGAGGATGATGCCGGTGAGGAGGGTCTTGATTTTGGCTGTGTCGCGGTCCGCAAACCTGTTTTCTCCGGTTGCCATGTCGTGAATGGCCTCCGAGATGGTTCCCATGGCGTTGCCGGACAGGTTGAAGCGTTCCACCAGGACCTCGAACGTGCACCTTTCCGAATCCCCGGTATAGTCCGCGCCCGTCATTCCGAAGCTCAGTTCCCCCGGCGAGGTTCTGTACGGGACGGGGGGAACCAGTTTTATCCGGGCGCCCGGGTCGATAAACCGTTTGATGGCCCAGGCCGATGCAATGCCCGAAGAACAGATCCCTTCGGAGGTGACCCAGATCTGTCCCTGGACCTTCTGGACCGCCCTCTGATGGTGTTCCGTTTGTGTTTGCACCGTATCAACCAGGGTTGCCAGAAACGTCTGTTCGGTGGAGAGAGGGGCTTTTTCCGGGGGGACCGCCGCCGGAGAAGGCTTCGATGAATCTTCCCCTTGCTTAGGGTTGTCGAGCAGTTTTTTTACCGCTGAAAGAAGTTTGGCGAATCCGTTGGGGGGGGCTTTGTCATGCGGTTCTCCTTAAAGCAGGGGGCACGGGATGTACGGCATTGGGAGTGATGGGGATGGGAGGTCAATACAGCCGGGTGGGGTAAGCGTGAAGACAAAAACGAAAAAAGCTCTGTTCCGGTTGCCCGGAGCATATTGCCTGGGTTGTGCCCCATGGGCACCGAGGGGGTGGTACATCCGTTTTGTCGTTCCCGATATATCCGTTAGAATGAGCGTTTGTTTGATTGAACAGGTTTCCGTGCCCAGTTGGTCAATAAAACAATATTTTAAATAAAATAGGATTGAAGATTTATTTGTCAATGGTGAGCTGGGGAGGCATCCGGGCGCTTCCCGGATGCCTCCTTAAAATCAGGCTTTCCTGATGCTTGCCGAGATTTCGGCGGTCATGCGAAGAACCTTTTCGGCCTGGCCTAAGGTCAGGGAGCCGGTACCGCAGCTGGGCGTGATCAGGGATTGGGCCAGGATAAGAGACCTTTCCACCCCGAGGGCTTCGATGCGTTCGATCTGCCCGTTTAGTTTTGCAAGGAGGGTTTCGCTCTCCTCATTTTCCACGTCTTCGGGGTTCAGGGTGGGGACGATGCCCCAGGCGATGATCCCGCCCCTTTCCAGGTATTTTTTAAGGGATTCGCCGTAGAGGATAAAGTTGTCGAAATAGGCGTAGGCGTCGAAGCTGACAATGTCGATGGATGAGTCGAACAGGAGGGACCAGTCGGAATTGGCGCATACATGGATTCCGGCAAGGGCGTCCTCGTCGTGAACCGCCTGGATCACCTCTTCGAATGCAACCGACAGGTCGTCCCTGGAGATGCTGATGAACTGGGAGGAGCCGAAGCCGGCAAGGGCCGGTTCATCAAAGAAGATAATCGAGGGAAGGTTGAATTTAGCAAATTGCCGGACCTGCCATTTTGCCTTGAGGGCGAGGAGTTTCACGGCCATGTCCCTCATCTGGTCGTCGTAAAAAATGGCCCTGCCGTCCTGGTCGGTCACGCCGGTGCAGAAGGTCAGCGGGCCCGTGATCTGGCCCTTGGCCCCTAGGACCCCATTGGCCTTTTCCAGGTGGGCCAGGAGCTTGAAAAAACCTTTTGCCGTTTCATCGGTGAGCACGAAGCGGGAATCGTCAAGCTCGGCGCCCCCTTCGGTGACCATTAGGTAGGACTCGTAAAACGCCAGGATCTCCTGTTCGAGGGTTTCGCTGTTCATGTCGATAAAGAACTTGTCGTCCTTTTCGGTGTATCCGGGCATTCCGGGCAGGAACTGGAGCATCATCCCCTCCTCCCTGAATGCGGGGAGCTGAGCCCACAGGGGAAGCCGGGGAGTGTATTGGGTCACGAGGCCAAGGGCCTCGTCGTGGTCTTCGGTGGGAATGCTGCCGATCAGGAGGGGATGGGCATCGGCTTTGAAATCTGCTTTCATTGGTAACGGCTCCTATATAATAAACAGTTTATCGTTCAACCCGAACAACGGATGTCGGGCTGTTCGTCGTCATATCGTCGTTCAAAACGGCTGACTTCCGCAAAATAAAGGTGTTGCGGCGGAGTTCAAAACCGCCTTCCCATAGTGAAACAGGGCGCAACAACTTTTTGTTCGGGACCATAAGGATTCGATTTGAAGGGCCCTCCAACGATCCGGTTCGGCCGGTTTGGCCGGTTCGGCCGGATTCCCGGGGAAGTGGTGGATTCCACCTTCCGGGAAGGGCGGAGTGCCGGTTCGGACGTCGGGTCATGTGCTTTGGCTGCTTCGGCATACCCGGGCCGAAGGGAGAGCGTACCGTTTTTTCGATCCGCTCTCTTTTCGATTCCCGCCGAATGGCGATATCGCCAGGTTTTCGATCCACGGCGGGTAACCCGTTCCCCAAGGCGGTTTCGACCTGATCCGGGGGTCGTTGTAAACTTTCATGATAGCATAATCATAGATAATATCAATATGCATATGCTCGTTTTGACCAGGATAAACCCAAACAACTCCGGCATGTCCACCGGTATCGGTTCAAGGTGTTGAAGGTTAATGTGTTGAAAACTAAGGCGTATTTTGTGTTTGTACGTAAAAAGCATGCTGATCCGCGAGTGGCCGTATTTCCGAAAAGGAACTCAATCCTTTTTCCCCTTACCGGTTCGACAGTGCCTTTGGGGCTGATTTTATATAATCAGTATGTTGATTCAAGAGCTCATTGGAAGTCCGAACATGGAATTGTGAGCCCGTTATGAGCTGTGTTTAATGTGTGGCGAGTGCATCAGGTGGTGGTTGGTGGCGCGGTCGCCGACTGTTGTTACAGGGCCATCATCTTTGTAACAACAAGAGTTCATTGAACTGAAAAGGCAATTGCGAATCCCCTCCTGTTTTGGCGGGATATTTCCCATTTCGTGGATACGAGTGGAGGGGGAGGCTTTGACGTTGACACGACAAACGCCGGCGTTGTACTCATTGATGGTTTTTCGTTACGAGGGACGAACGGCAGGGCGCCGATGAAAAAGGGGATGACGGATGGATGACCGGGACAGGTTGAACAGGATTCTCAAAAAGGGTTATTGCGGAGAGATTCTCCACGGGAACGCCGGCCCCGGGCTCAGGCGCAGGCTCCTGGAGAGCATCGAACGGTTATCCGAGTTCGGGAAAACCGGGATTCCCGTCATTGCCTATATTTCGGCCTGGCGGGATGATAAGCGTATCTGGTACGAGTATGCCCCCGAAAGCTTCACGGATCTGCTGGGATGCGCCCCCAAGGAGCTGGCCGCGCGCATGGGAGAGAGCGTCGTCGAAAGAAGCACTTACCGAAGGGAAGGGCGGAACCCGAGGATCAGTAAGGAGACGAGCAGCGCCAGTTCCCTGGAAAGCCGGAGAAAACGGCTGCGCGCCAAGGGGGAGGAGAGCGGCGTTATCGAGGCCGTATACAAGATCCGGCCCCGGGTCGGGGAGTTTGTCTGGCTCAAGGACCAGGCCGTCGTGGAGCGGTTTCCGGGCGACGGCATCACCCTCTCCTTCGGGCACCTCACCGTCGTGACCAAGGAGATGGAGGCCGAGGAGGAACGGGCACGGCTCCTGGCGGAACTCGAGGAGGCCCTGATGCGGGTGCGGGTTCTCAGCGGCCTGCTTCCCATCTGCTCCTGTTGCAAGAAGGTCAGGGACGAGGGAGGAAGCTGGCGGCAGATCGAAGAGTATATCAGGGAGAACTCCGAAGCCAGTTTCAGCCACGGCTATTGCCCGGATTGCTTCGACAGGGCAAAAAAGGAGCTGGGGCGCCTGGAAATCCCGCTGGATTAAACGAGAAGCCGGCATCATTTCCCCGTAGCATTGTGGGGTTTATTTATAACGGGTCCCTTGAATTCGTGTTGCTCTGTGGTTCTTGACCTCCGGCATTTATTGTGCTCTACTGCCGTGTAACGATAAACAATGGGAAAAGCAATATGAAAAAACGCAGAGTTTGCACCTCGCCACCAATCTTTATCTCAATTCTTCCACCGCCGCCGGTAAACGCCTAACAAGGTTGTTTTTCGGCACCGGTCCATGAACCTCCTTTCAGGGGGAACCCTATCGGTGTTTCCATACAAATCAAATGACGGTGCGCATCTCCGCCGACTTTGCCGGGCTCGTTTCCGGCGGGACGGGATCTTTATATCCCGTGGGAGAGGCGTTTTCCTTGCCCGACCGCCGAATATCCCGGCCGGACAGTGGCGCGTTGCCGTCAACTTATTGAGATACAGGTGAATTATGATACGAGATAAGTCGTTTCTTGTCGTGAACGGTGCGGTCTTTCTGCTGATGTTCGGTGTTGGAATGATCGTGGCGGAGCTGCCGGCGCGGCTCCTGGAGCTGTCCGGGGCGGTATCCCACGTGGGATACCTGGCCTCCGTGTTTGCCGTTTCCTATGTTCTTTTTCAGGTTCCCGTGGGAACCCTGTCGGACAGGATGGGATTCAAGGGCTTTCTTGTGGGCGGGTATTATCTCTGCGCCCTTACGGGACTCCTCTACTGTTTTGCCGAGTCCGAGAAGATGATACTGCTCGGCCGCTTTCTTCAGGGCGTGGGGGAAGTCCCCGTGTGGCAGGCTTCGGCCATGCTCGCGGTTGCGTGGCCCGCCGCAAGGGGCAAGGCCGTGGGGATTTACAACGCCGCGATCCACCTGGGGCTGACCCTCGGCGCGGGCGCCGGCGTTTTTCTCTCTCCCCTCATGGGGAGCCGGGGGGGCTACCTGCTGTTTGCCCTGGCGAGCTTTTTGGGGGGCACCCTTGTCTGGGCACTGGCCCTGGAGCCCGAGCGGGACAGGGAAGAGCGGGCCTTTGGTGGAATGGATGGGGGAGAGCCGGCCTCCGGAGGCATGGGCGCGGGGATGAAGGAGCTGTTAAAAACCGGCGGCCTTCGGGTCTGGCTCGGGATTTTCCTTTACGGCGGTGGGTACGGTGTTTTTCTCACGGTGGTGCCGGGGGTGCTGATCACGGTGAACGAATTCGCCCAAAGGGATGTGGGGGCGTTTTTTACCCTGTTCTACGTGATGGTGAGCTTCGCCCAGGTGATCGGCGGGACACTGGCCGACAGGTGGGGGACACGGTTTCTCATGGTCGCATGCCTTGTGGCGGCGGCCTTGGGGCTTCCCTTCTTTATGAAGAGCGTAAAGCCTACGGCGTTCCTCTTTCTGGGGATATCCAGCCTTGGACTGGGGGGATTTCATGTTTCCTCCATGGCATTTCTGAACAGGAATACCCCCGATACCCTCAAGGGGGCCGTTTCCGGCGCCTATTACCTGTTCTGGGGAGCTGGGTATTGTATATTTCCGGTACTGATGGGGCAGATCGGTGGTCAAGTCGGTTTTTCCTTGGTCTTCAGGGGACTCGCCCTGGCTTTTTGTATGACCGGCGTGCTTCTCTCCCTCCCCGGGACGGGAAACTGCGGGATGGTGAAAACGGGATAACCCGAAGGGTGCTCGTCTGAAATCGGCCCGGTGTCCCCCCCTGCCCGGGCAGGGGAGGGTATCGGGCCGGAATCCGGTAAAAAACAGGATTCCCGCAAGAGCGGGAGGTAAACATGGTAATCGCATCAAAATCATCAGTTCAATGAGCTCAGCCCGCTTAAACGATATGGTCTTGATATTAGTGGGTTGTGTCGCAAGCGGAGGGCATGTCGGAGCTGCGCGGGGGTGCCCTTGGGAAGGGAAAAATTGAAGGTGGACAAAGGGAAGTACGCGATCTATAATTAGTAAATAGCACATCCAACAAAACAATATCATATCAGAACGTACCCCTATTCCTTAACGAACCGTTCCGGATCAACACCGCGATTTCCTTTTTTACGAGGATAAACGTGAACCGTCATATTTGTATATGAACCTCGAAACTCAAGGCCGTAACCGATTCCTTTTTTGTCGCAAAGGGACGGCGGGTATGTTTTTTTCCTTATGATTCAGGGAGGCGGTGCCGTGAATATGATCGCGAATCAATCCCGCAAGGGCGACAGGCGCATGGAGACCGACAGGCGTATTTATTCCTACACATTTCACATTCCCGAGCAGCGCGGCAACAGGGACAGGCGGCGCAAAACGGGGGAAAGAAAATCAAACGGAGAAGAAGAACAAAGCCGTTCCGGTTTTCTGTCGACCTCGCTAATTTCCAGCGGCGAGGTCTCCGTTTACATCAATTGATCCCCCATGGCCTTCGGCATTGGGGCTCCGCTAAGGTTGGAAAGCGGCGCATGGAATGTTTTTGGTTTTGACCTGACACGGGCGTCATGGTAAAATTCAGCCGCTTTCGGGTACTTGAAGATCCATGCCGTTCCCCCGAGCCCTCGGGCAATGAAGGAGAGGGGCCGGTTTTCAGCGGACGCGAAGGTTTCGTGGCGATGATGGCAGGGACATTGGAAAACGGTGTATTTTCGAATGCCTCAAAAGGAAAGGAGTCCCCGATTACCCAACAAGGAATGTTAATATGAAGACACTGGTTGTCGACGATGAACTCGTCAGCAGGAAAAAGATGCAGGCAATTCTCCGCAATATCGGTGATTGCCAGGCCGTGAACAGCGGAAAAGAGGCACTCGCCCTTTTCGAGGAGGCCATGGGCGCCGAGAACAGGTACGATCTGATCTGCCTGGATATCGATATGCCGGAAATGGACGGAATAACGGTCCTTAAATCCATCCGGAAGATCGAAAGCGAGAAGGAGATTCCAAAGGAAGATGGGGTCAAGGTGATAATGGTGAGTTCCTCTTCGGACAAGACGAGTGTTGTGGAATGCCTTAAAGCCGGCTGCAACGGCTACGTATTAAAGCCCTTTGATAAGGAAACCGTATACAGCAAGATCGAGGGGCTCGGAATCGAAACAAAAACGTAAGCCTTGATTTTGAAAAGGCGCCCGGCCCTGAGACGGCTTGGCGTTCCCTCCTTTTGACCTCACGGTTTCATGCCTTTGAGAAACGGGGCTGTCCCGGGATACTATCCCGGGGCAGCCCCGTTTTTTTTGTTTGGGAGGGATAATTGGAAACCGCCCGGGTATGCGGGGAGGGGAGAAGGAAAATAATCAATACACTACAAATTCCGATGGACACGCACAGCATGCCCATCTTGCGAGCGCGTTTTTTTAATTCCATGCGCCTAAGACGCGGAGCGCTGCCCGGCCGATCACTTTGCGGTCGACGGGTGTTTCCATGCTGGCCCCGTCTCTGCCTTTTATCGGAAAGGGCAATCGGCGAGGGCCGTCGGAGAGGAAAGGCGGTGTAGGAAAAAAATGGTATTTTCCCGGGGAGCCTGATATAAGTAATACACCGGTCGGCATAATTCGAACCATCAAGTTGAAGACGATTCTCGAACTCTATTCAGTCGCAATCGATATCGCTGCGGCAATCATATCGCCGCCGCCGGTACATGCCTTGTCTCTTAAAACCACAGGGAGGTGTTATGAAAACTGCGGAGGATCTCGTTCTTGAAGCCGGAAGGGATATGGTCAGCGTTTCGGCGAACACTTCGGTCAGGGAAGCGGTTCAGGTGATGGTGGAGAACAAGTCCGGTGCCGTACTGGTGGAGAAGGAGGGGAGGATCGCGGGGCTGTGGACCGAACGGGACCTCCTGCGAAACCTGATCACCCCGGGATTTGATGCCGAAACCGCCATGATCGGCGATTACATGCTGGTGGGGATACGCTCGGCCCCCCACACGGCTTCGGAATACAAACTCATGGACCGGTTTCTCGCCCAGAACCTTCGCCACCTCCTGATCGAAAAAAACGGCCGGAACATCGGCCTGCTTTCCGTGGAGGATGTTAACAGGACCTCTCTCCTTGAAAAGACAAAGGATTACAACAGGCTCTTCGAGAGCATGGGATGCGGTGTTTTCGTGAGCAGCAGGGAGGGGCGATTCGAGGAGGTGAACCAGGCCCTGGTGAACATGCTGGGGTATGAGACCAAATCCGAATTTTACAAGCTGGACATCGCCAAGGACCTCTACCTTCGAAAGGGCGACCGGAAGAAGTTCCAGGAGACCGTGGAGAAAAAGGGACGGGTGGTGGATTACGAGGTGGACTTCAAGGACAAGTACGGCGATCCCATCTCCGTGCTCCTCACATGTCATGTGCGGCGCAATAAAAAGGGGGAGGTGATCGGTTACGAGGGGATCAACGTGGACCAGTCCCACCGGAAACGGATGGAAGATGACCTGAGAAAGGCCCACGACTTCACCAACAAGGTTATCCAGAGCTCTCCCAATGCCATTATCGCGACCGATATGAAGGGGTGCATCATCATCTGGAATCGCGCGGCCGAGGAGGCCCTGGGGTACCGGGCCGAGGACGTGGTGGGGAAGATGAGCATCCACAAGATCTACCCCGAAAACATGGCCCGGAAGGTGATGATGATGATGCGCAGCCCCGAGTACGGCGGAAAGGGTCGGCTCAGGGCATATCCCATGGTCTACGTGAGGGAGGACGGCACCAACGTGGAGGTGAACCTTTCGGCAGGCATTGTCTATGACCAGGGCGGCAGGGAGGTGGCATCCGTGGGGAACTTCGTCGATCTCACCGAAACCATCCGCATGGAGCAGAAACTCAGCCTGACCCGGGAGCAACTCCTCCAGTCCGAAAAGCTGGCGGCAATGGGGCGCCTCACCTCACAGATCGCCCATGAGCTCAACAACCCCCTGTTCGGTATCATGAACACCCTGGAGCTGATGAAAACGGAGATCACAAAGGACAACCGGCGGCGAAAGATACTGGACATGGCCTATTCCGAGACAGAGCGCCTCTCCCAGATGCTCAAGAAGATGCTCTCCTTTTCCAAGCCCGACCAGGAGAAGAAGCGCCTTGTCGATCTCAACGTGGTGCTCGATGAAATTCTTCTGCTCCACGGAAAACAGCTCCAGGAGAACAGCGTCAAGATCAAGACCGTTTTCAAGGAAGACCTGCCCATGGTCCATGCCTCGAGGGACCAGTTGCGCCAGGTGTTTCTCAACATGGTTTCCAATGCAAGGGACGCCATGCCCGAAGGCGGCACCCTCTGCGTTTCAACACGCCTGGAAAACGAACACGTGACGGTAACCCTTGCCGACACCGGCGCCGGCATCAAGGAAGAGCATCTCGGCAAGATTTTCGAGACCTTCTTTACCACCAAGGGAAGCGTCAAAGGTGTGGGACTGGGCCTTTCCGTCTGTTACGGTTTTATAAAGGAGCACGGCGGAGATATCAACGTGGAGAGCACGGTGGGGGAGGGGACGAACTTCCATATCAGCCTGCCGTTGCCGTCGGAAGCGGCGGCATCCTGACCGACCGCCTCCATGCGGAAGTGTTCGCAAGCGGCTCCATACCCGAAAGGAACCCGGTGAAGCCGGGTTCCTTGGCATCCTGCAGGCCGGATCCTTCACTTCTATATAATATCTAAAACCTGCAATTGAAATCGTTTAAGATTCAAAATTGCTCAGTATCTCAAGGCTGTGCAGTTATTCCTGGAGAAATGCCATGCCTTGAAATGAATGAGTCGCACATTTGTGGATAATTGATCAAAATTCACAATAACAATTCCTTATGGGTTTGGTCGAACTCGTGATTGCAAGTTTTAGGTAATAACTTTTTGGTGCCGGCTTGTCCGGGGAGCAACACTCAATTGGGGGGGATTCCCAACCATGAAGCACCGGGCCGTGTCCTGCCGCCAATAATAAACCTCTCCCTTATATCGTGCAGATGAGCTTCAAACTCCTTACCCAAGGGACAAGGAACATAATAAATACACAACAAATTCCGATGGACACGCGCAAGATGCCCATCTTGCGCGCCCAATGTGTATTATAAAAAAACTCATGCGCCTAATCCATATTTTAATGAATCGATCCTTCCCGCGTCAAAATAAATCTGTTCCCTTTTTCGCTTTTTCCGAGAGAATCGACCCTTCCTGAATCCAAATCCCTCTACCAGGCTCACCTTGTGTGTTTTTTACCCGTCATGAAATACTACCCAATGGGATACCGTATTCTTACCGGGTAAAAGCGGCGCGGTTAACGGTGCCTCTTTTGCTTTTTGATGAGAAGGTTATTCTTTTTTTCGAAAATACGGACAACACTCCCGAGAATAACGGCGAAACCTACCATGAAAAATGAAATTAATGACATAAATGAAAAAACTATAATAAATAAAATAGCTGGAAATACGGAAAGGTGAGAATTTCCATAATTCTCATATCGCGGATACCGGCATGAGAGTTTTTTCGGTTTTATGTGTTTCAATTAATAGGTAAAATTACGTGTTGAGAGTTTCGTTGTGAAAATGGGCGGCGATTGGATGGTGAGAGAAGAAAGTTCTTGACAAATGGAATAACTAAAATTAATATAAAAGTTAAAATAACTGACAATTCTATATTTCATTCTCTCTTCTGTCGCGATTTTTCTGTTCTCTGCTGCCTGATCCGATGAACGCTTATGCATCGCCTGTTTTTAGTTTTATTAAGAATGTGCAATGGCGCTGTTTCAGATCAACATTACGAGGCTATCCGGGTCGGCTACCTGCGGGTTTGCCGGCCGATGAAGTGAACAGACTTCCTTTTCGCAATGATTCCGGCTGGATTTATCGATCCCTGCCGGGCCGTTGCCTTACCGCTCAACAGCTTGCGAATACGACTTCCGGACAGGGGTGCCGGTGCCGGCCAGGACCTTTGTTTGCGGGCATTTCGCGGGCACCGAATTTCCGTTTCTTGCCGGACAATATTTTGGAATATCCTGTAATTCTTGTTGGTTGCCCTGATATCCTTCCTTGGGAAGAAGGCGGACGGTTCTCTCCATACAGGGAAGTTTCGTCGGCAACGGGCGGACAGGGAAGGGGCAAATCCCGGAACAACAGAAAAAGCTGTAAAAACCATAAAAACCCCAAAAGCTATAAAAACCCTTTCGATAAACCATATATAAGAGGTGATCCTATGGATGAAGTCTTTACCGTTTTCAAAGCGAGCAATTACTGCAATGTCTCCTCCAAGACCATCATCAACTGGGTGGAATCGGGTAAGATCGAAGCCTACAAGACCGTGGGCGGTCACCGCCGGATCAAGAGGGACGATCTCGAAAACTTTATGAAAAAACAGGGGATTCCAATTCCGGATGAGGCGCCTTCGGGAGAGAAAAAGAGGATTCTCGTGGTGGACGACGACCCCATCATCGTGGAGACCATCGTCCTGGCCCTGGAGGAGGAGGAGCAGGATTACGACGTGATCTCCGCTTCGGACGGCTTCGAGGCCGGTCTCCAGGTGAATCACTTCAAACCCCATATCGTGATACTCGATATCATGATGCCCGATATAAAGGGCTACGAGGTCTGTAAGAAGATAAAGAGCAATCCCGAGACGGAAAATACCAAGATCATCGTGCTTTCCGCCTACCTGGACGAGGAGAAGTTCAAGGAGATGAAGGAGAACGGCGCGGATGCCTGTTACTCCAAGCCTCTGCCCCTTCCCCAGCTCAAGGACGAGGTGGCAAGGTTTCTCACGGCGACGGTTTAAGGGGGGGCTGTCCGGCGGATATACCGGGCCGGATGATCCGGAAGCGGAAAAGCTGGTCCGAAGATCCGGAACCGGAAAAGCGGAACCCGACGAGCCTGAAACCGAAAAAGCTGGACCGAAGATCCGGAAACGGAAAAACGGAACCGGATAAGGCAACATGCAATAGGGGGATTTCGCCAATACGCGACCGGGGCCGTGCCGGGAAAAGGGAAGAAACATCAAGGAACGGAAAGGAGTGTTTTATGAAACTCAAGAAAGCTCTTGAACAGAAGAAATTCGTGGTCACTTCCGAGGTGCAGTCCCCCATGGAAGCCGAGCCCGAGGAGCTCATAGAAAATCTCAAGAACGTAAGGGGCAGGGTAAACGGGGTTTCCGTGTCCGAGCTGGAGATCGAGGGGGTGGTGGGGGACACCATCCAGACCTGCAACATGCTCAACCAGAACCGTTTCGAGGCGATCTACCAGACCACCACGAGGAACAAGAACCGTCCCCAGCTTCAGAAGGACCTTCTCAATGCCCACGAGGCGGGGGTGGAGAACCTCCTGGTGTTCACCGAGGACTATCGCATCACCGGCGACAGTCTCCAGGAGATGATGTTCTTCCATGTGGACGCGGGAAAACTGGCCTCGGTGCTTCAGAACATCGGCGACGGCCACACCATCGACAACCAGGAACTGCCCTCCCGGGCGGAGTTTGTCCTTGGCTCGGGCATTGAGTCGGGGTGGGGCCGGAACGTGCCCGACCTGGAGAAAAAGGAGATGGAGGAGATGACCCGCATGGGCGCCGGATATTTCCTCTCCACGCCGGTGTTCGACGTGGACAAGTTTCAGAAGTTCATGGCCGAGGTAAAAACGTTCGGCGTGCCCGTGATCGCCGAGGTGATGATTCTCAGGACCGCCGGAATGGCAAGGTTTCTGAATCGTCATTTCAAACCGGGGCTGGTGCCGGACTGGGTGATCGAGAAGATGGACCGTGCAACGGACAAGCAGCGGGCCAGTATCGAGATCTTCGCCGATACGGTCAAGTCCCTCAAGGAGGTCTGTCAGGGGGTTCATGTGATCACCATGGGCGGTGAAGACAAGCTGAAGCAGTACCTCGATGCCGCGAAAATCCTTTGACCCCGGCTGAACAAGAAAGGCCGGAACTCTGCCGCGCTACCGCGATATTCCTTTAACCCCCGGCGGAGAAGATAAGTGAAGCAGTACCTCGACCCTGTGCAAATCCCCTAACCCCCTTTTTCCCGTTTCCTGTTGGAGAAAGGAGCAATCGACCCATCACCGTGCCCACGGCGCGGAGCACCCGCGATCGTGGGCAAAAGAACTCACAAGGAGGCGCTGTTTTGTCCAACATAACACTGTCCATCAACGACAGGAGCATCACCTGTGCACCTGGGGTGAGCATCCTCAATGCGGCGGAGCAGGTCGGGATCAAGATCCCCAGGCTCTGCCACCATCCCGAGCTGAAACCTTACGGGGCCTGCCGCATCTGCCTTGTGGAGGAGACCGTGTCGGGCCGAATCGTGGCCTCGTGCGTCACGCCGGTTCAGAAGGGGATGGTGATTCAAACGGACTCGGAATCTGTACTGAAACACAGGCGCAACATCGTCCGGCTCATGATGGCCGAGCACCCCGAATCCTGCATCGTCTGCAGTAAGGGAAACCGCTGCGAACTCAGAAACATCGCGGCAAGCCTCGGCGTGGGCCGGACCGGCCTCTATCCCATGAACAACTTCTCGGGCCTGGAGGATGCGAATCCCTTCCTGGTAAGGGACCTTTCCAAGTGCATCCTCTGCGGAAAGTGCATCCGGGCGGACCACAACCTGGTGGTCACCGGGGCCATCGATTACAACCACCGGGGATTCCGCTCAAGGCCCACGGCGGTTCACGGTATTCCCCTGGAGAAATCCTCCTGCACCTTCTGCGGGACCTGCATCTCCATCTGCCCCACGGGCGCCCTGACCCCCAAACGGGGAAAATTTATCGGGACGCCGGCCATGGAATCGGATTCCATCTGCGGGTTCTGCCCGGTGGGCTGCTCCCTCAGCCTTGGGGTGGACCACGGTAAGGTGGTTGAGGTGGAGCCTTCGAAAGAGGCGGGCACGGTGAACGGCGCCACCCTCTGTGTGCGGGGCCATTTTGCCCATGATTTCCTCAACGTTCCGGAACGCCTCACCAATCCCATGGTAAGGGGGGAGGAAGGACTCGAAGCCACCGACTGGGACAGCGCGGCAGGAAGGGCGGCAAGCGGCCTTGCCGATCTGGCAAAGACCTACGGCCCCCAGAGCATCGGGTTTATCGGCTCCTCCAAATGCACCAACGAGGAGAACTACCTCTTCCAGAAGATCGCCAGAACCCTTATCCGCACCAACAACGTGGACAACGGCAGCTCCCTCTGGGGAAGGGAAGCCCTCTTGAACCTGCACCGCCGCACGGACGGCGGGGCAAGGGTGAACCTCTTGTCCGACCTTTCGAAATTCGATGCGGTCTTCGTGCTGGGCGGGGACCCCTGCCGGAAGACGCCGGTGGCGGGCTATTACCTCAAGCGCCTTGCGAAATCCGGGGGCACGGTTGTCACGGCCGACTCCTTCTCATCGGAGATCGGCAGGTATGCCGCCCTTCATCTGGATATCTCCGCCGGCACCGAGCTTGCGCTCCTCAACGGCATCATGCGCCTGATCCTCGACCGAAAGGGGCAGGACCCCTCGTTTATCTACCGGGTCACGGCCGGGTTCGACGGCTTCCAGGACGGTCTTTCCGAGGTGGATGTGGACAAGGTGGCCGAAACGGCGGGAGTACCCCGCGCCTCCCTTGAAAAGGCGGCGGAGCTCCTCGGCGAGAAAAAGGTCGCCGTGGTGGTGGGCGAGGTTGCCTACGGCCAGCGCAAGGGGCCGGAGATCATGGACGCGCTGCTCAACCTCTCCCTTATGACCGGAAGCCTGGGCCACGAAGACGCCGGCGGCATTCATATCATCGGTTCCGCCAACAACCAGGCCGGGGCATGGGACATGGGGAGTGTTCCCGAGTCCCTTCCGGGGCGCAGCCTGCTCACGGACACCAAGGCCCTCGGAAAATGGGAGCGGGTCTGGGGCAGAGACCTCTCGCCGGACAAGGGGCTTTCCATCGAGCGGATGGTGGAGGAGGCGGAAAAGGGCAACCTCAAGGGGCTCTACATCATGGGTGAAAACCCCCTGAGAAGCTTGCCCCAGGCCGAAAGGGTGAAAAAGGCCTTTGAAAAACTGGAGCTCGTGGTGGTCCAGGATATCCTCGAGGGCGAGACAACCGGGATCGCCCATGTCCTTCTGCCCGGGGCGGCGTTTTCGGAAAAGAGCGGTTCCTTTACCAGCATGGAGGGAAGAATCCAGTGCTTCAACGCGGCCGTCTCCCCCCCCGGAATCGCCAAGAGCGACTTCGAAATCCTTGCCCTGGTGGCCGAAAAACTGGAGCAAAAGGAACTCAAGCTCTCCCTTTCCAGGGTGCGGGACGAGATCGCCAAACACCTGCCCCTGTACCGGGAGATAACAAAGGGCGGTTTTCTCACCGAGAGCAGCCGCAAGAGCCTCTTCGACGCCTACGGGGATCGGGACCTGATCTCCTTTGCGCCGGTGGTCCACCAGAACGGCAAGAGCGATGAAGGGGCGTATCCCTTCGTGGCGGTGATCGACGCCCGGCGCAGCCACCTGGGCAGCGGCACAAGGACCACCCTCTCCAGGAGTATCCGGGAGTACGGCAGAAAGGGCAATATCACCATCTCCTTCGAGGACGGCGCGGCCCTTTCCCTTTCGAACGGGGATCTCGTCACGGTGGCTTCGGCCCACGGGGATCTCACCCGGGAGGTTGCTCTGGACAAGGGGGTGAAGCCCGGAAGCGTCTTTATCCCCAAGGCGTTCAACAACAACGACGCCCTCAATCTCGTGGGACTGATCGACAGGGAGCGGGAAGGCCCTGCCGAGAGAAGCAGTTGCCGTGTATCCATCGAGAAAAAGGCATAGTGATGGACCTGCCGCCCGGATTTCCGGGACGGCCGTTCCCTGAAAGAACACGGCATCGTGCTTGGTTCACGCGCGGCGAAACCGGAATATGAATCGCGATTGCTGAAAAAAGAAGGGATAGAGATATGAAACCGGAAGAGATTGACTTGAGCCTGCTGGGGTCCATTATCGACAATCATAAGGACGAGAAATGGGGACTGATTCCCCTTCTCCAGGAAACCCAGGAGACATACGGATATATTCCTCCCGAAACCATAGAACCCATTGCCGAGGCCCTCAATATATTCCCCGCGGAGGTGCAGGGGGTGATCACCTTTTACGCGGGGTTCAGCCTCGTGCCCAAGGGCAAGCACCAGTTCAAGGTCTGCTGCGGCACGGCATGCCACGTAAAGGGAGGCCAGAGCATCCTCGGCATGATGAAGCGGGAGCTGGACCTGGAAGAGGGGGAGACCAGCGAGGATTACCAGTACTCCCTGGAGACGGCGGCCTGCCTCGGCGCCTGCTTCCTGGCCCCCACCATGATGGTGGACAAGGATTACTACGGGAAGCTGAACCCGGCCAAGGTGAACAGTGTACTGGACCAGTATAGAAAGGATAAGGAGGAGGAGTGACACCATGGAAAAACTCCTGTCTATAGGACAATTGGAATGGTTTCGCAACAAGCTCCTGGCCAAGGTCGACGAGAACAGGGTCATCGTGCATGTCTGCATGACCGGCTGCAAGGCATATGGAGCGGCGGACGTTTACACGGCGCTGACCGAGGAGCTTGAAAAATCGGGTCTTGGCGAAACGGTGGAGGTGCGCTCCACGGGCTGTCACGGCCTCTGCGCAAAGGCCCCCATCGTGGCCATCGAACCCCACGATATCCAGTACCAGGAGGTTTCGCCGGAAGATGCGGCGGATATCGTGAATCTCACCATACAGAAAAATCAGCTGGTGGACCGGCTGGCCCATATCGACATCACCACGGGAATAATGTACTACCACCGCAGCCAGATCCCCTTCTACAAGAAGCAGGAGAGAAGGGTGCTGGCCAACTGCGGCAGGATCGATCCCCAGAAGATCGAGCATTATATCGAGAAGGGGGGATACGAGGGGTTCGCAAAGGCCCTCCACCAGATGACCCCCGAGGAGGTGATCGAGGAGGTGATCGCGGCAAAGCTCAGGGGAAGGGGGGGCGCGGGATTTCCCGCCGGCCTCAAGTGGCGCTTTGCAAGGCAGGCGCCCGGCGATCCCAAGTATATCATCTGCAATGCGGACGAGGGGGACCCCGGGGCGTTCATGGACCGGGCCGTTCTGGAAGGCGACCCCCATGCCGTGATCGAGGGAATGCTCATCGGCGCCTATGCCATGGGCGCGGAAAAGGGGTATATCTATGTTCGCGAGGAGTACCCCATCGCCATCGAGCACCTGAACACGGCTATATTCCAGGCCGAAGCCCTGGGCCTCCTGGGCAAGGATATCCTGGGCACCGGAATGAACTTTTCTCTCTCCCTGAAGATGGGAGCCGGGGCCTTTGTCTGCGGCGAGGAGACCGCGCTGATGGCCTCCATCGAGGGAAAAAGGGGCATGCCCAATGCGAAACCGCCCTTCCCGGCACAGTCCGGCCTGGACCAGAAGCCCTCGAACATCAACAACGTGGAGACCCTTGCCAACGTTCCCCTGATCATCCGGAAGAGCGCCGCGTGGTACACCGAGGTGGGCACCGAGAAGAGCGGCGGCACCAAGATCTTCTCCCTTGCCGGAAAGGTGAACAACACGGGCCTCGTGGAGGTGCCCTTCGGCGTGTCCGTGAAGGATGTGCTCTTCGATATCGGCGGCGGCATCCCCAAGGGAAGGAAGTTCAAGGCCGTTCAGATGGGAGGACCTTCCGGCGGATGCGTTCCGGCCCAGTTCCTGAACCTGCCCATCGACTACGATACCATCCAGAAGGTGGGGGCGATCATGGGCTCCGGCGGCATGGTGGTGATGGACGAGAACAACTGCATGGTGGAGCTGGCGCGCTTCTTCCTCCAGTTCACCCAGTCCGAATCCTGCGGTAAATGCGCCCCCTGCCGCCTGGGCACCACCCAGCTCCTCACGATCCTCACAAGGATCACCGAGGGAAGGGGAAAGATCGAGGATATCGAGCTGCTCCGGGAGTTCGGGGATTCCATCACCATGGGAGCCCTCTGCGGGCTGGGGCAGGCCTGCGCGAAGCCGGCCCTCTCCACCCTGAAGTACTTCCTTGCCGAGTACGAGGACCATATCAACGAGCAGAGATGCGCCGGCGCCACCTGTGACGCCATGGTGATCTCGGCATGCCAGCATGCCTGCCCGGCCGGTATCGACGTGCCCAACTATGTTGCCGCAGTCGGCGCGGGGAACTACGAGCATGCGGTGGATATCATCAGGGAAAGGAACCCCTTTGTCGCGGTCTGCGGCAGGATCTGCATCCATCCCTGCGAGGTGAAGTGCCGGCGGGGAGAGCTGGACGAGCCCGTTGCCATCCGTTCCCTCAAGCGTTTCGCGGCGGACTGGTACTTCGACAATATCGGCATCACGAGAAGGCAACCCTATCCGGTGACCCGGGATAATAAGGTGGCCGTGGTGGGAGCGGGGCCTGCGGGTCTCTCCTGTGCCTATTTCCTGGCCAAGATGGGATATGAAACCACCGTGTACGAATCCAAACCCCTTGGCGGCGGCATGCTGGGCATCGCCCTTCCCGAGTTCAGGCTCCCCAGGGAGATCATCCAGAAGGAGATCAACTATATCGAGTCCTGCGGCGTCAGGATTCTCTACAACTCCCCCATCGACGCCAAGCACACGGTGAACGACCTGCTCAAAGAGGGCTACGGCGCGGTCTTTATCGGCGCGGGCGCCCAGAGCAGCAAGTCCATCGGCATCCCCGGCGAGGAAAAGGACCTGCCGGGCCTCTATTACGGCCTCGAATACCTGGAGCAGGTAAAGTCGGGGAAAAGGATCAGCTTCAAGGGCAAGACCGTCGTGATCGGCGGCGGAAACGTTGCCATGGACGTTGCCAGGACAGCCCTGAGGGCCGGTTCCGAGGACGTGCAGCTCTTCTGCCTGGAGCCCAGGGACGAGATGCCCGCCTGGGAGAAGGATGTGATCGAGGCCATCGAGGAGGGGATCGTGATCAACACCTCCATGGCCCCCAGCGAGATTCTCCAGGAGGAGGGAAAGGTCAAGGGAGTGTCGTTCTGCCGATGCGTCTCCGTTTTCGACGAGGAGGGGCGGTTCAACCCCTGCGTGGATTCCTGCGACCTCAGGTTCGTGGAGGCGGACAATGTGATCATCTCCATCGGTCAGGCCCCGGACGTATCCTTCCTGTCCGACGACAGCAAGCTGGAAAGAGCCCTCTGGGGTTCCCTTGCCGTGGACAGCAACACCCTTGCGACAAATATCCCCGGGGTGTTCGCCGGAGGAGATTTCACCACGGGCCCCACCTATGCCATCAAGGCCATCGCGGCGGGCAGAAGGGCGGCCCTTGCCGTTGACAAGTACCTTGCCGGAGACAAGGGGCGGCTCACCATCGTGGACGAGAAGACGTCCATCGTGGAGGAGACCGGCCTTGCGCTGGATATGGAAGAGACCGGTGATCTCCCCAGGGTGAAGGTGGGGATGATCAAACCCGAGGAGAGGGTGATGGATTTCCGCGAGGTTGAGGCGGGGTTCACCATGGAAGAGGCTCGCAGCGAGGCTGTGCGCTGCCTGAGATGCGACTTGGAGAAGGAGAGATTATAAAATGATCAGATCCATAACTAAGCATAAATCGGAAGAGGAACTCGACCAGCTTCTGGACGGTCTGGGAAGGATCTTTATCGTGGGCTGCGGCACCTGCACCACCCTCACGGACACCGGGGGCGCGCCCCAGGTCGCGGCCATGGCGGAAACCCTCGCGGAAAAGGGCAAGCTGGTCACCGGAAAGCTGGTGACCCCGGTTGCCTGCGACAACCTCACGGGCGAGGCCCTGAAGGAGTCCGGCCCCATGATCGATCAGGCGGACGCCCTCTTGATCATGACCTGCGCCTACGGGGTTCAGAATATCGCGCGTCAGCTCAAGAAGATGGTGGTGCCGGCGCTTGACACCCTCTTTATCGGAAGGGAAACCGAGGCCGGTAAGTTCGACGAGGTCTGCACCCAGTGCGGCAGCTGCATCATCGGCGAGACCGGCGGCATCTGCCCCGTGACCTCCTGCCATAAGGGCATGGTGAACGGCCCCTGCGGCGGCACCAACGAGGGCAAATGCGAGATCGACAAGAACAAGGACTGCGCATGGACGCGGATCTACACGCGGCTTTCGGAGCTGGACCGCCTGGACTCCATGAAGAAGTACCAGAAGCCCAGGAACCACCTGGGAGAGCCCTCTCCGGGCAAGATGGTGCTTTAGGTGTCGAGTGGGCCCTGAGGCCCTAATTTTCGTCCATTAACCCGGAAACGATGCCTGTTCCGCCGAGGTGGGGCCGCCGCCCTTGCCGAACGGAAAATGCGGCGTATATGGCAGCGACCCCGTGCCGAGCAGGATAAGCGGTGTAAAAGGAGACAGGCCCTGTACCGGGATAAAAAACGATAAAGGATAAGGTGTTATGAGCTCATCATTCAAGGAAGCACTGAAATCGGGAAAATTCGTCGTCACATGCGAGGTGGCCCCCCCCAAGGGGACCAATCTGGAAAAGATGAAACATCACATCGAGCTCCTCAAGGACAAGGTCGACGCCATGAACCTCACCGACAACCAGAGCTCGGTGATGCGTTACCCCTCCCTGGGGGGCGCCATCATGGTCAAGGAGCTGGGGGGCGAGCCCATCCTCCAGATGACCTGTCGCGACAGGAATCGCCTTGCCATGCAGGGAGATCTTCTCTTTGCCGCGAGCCGGGGGATCAACAACGTGCTCTGCCTCACGGGGGACTCGGTCCTTCTGGGGGATCACAAGGATGCCAAGCCGGTCTTCGATATCGAGTCCAGCCAGCTCCTGAGGGTGGTTCGGAACCTGGAAAAGGGGAAGGATATGGGGGGCAACGAGCTGGACGGTTCCCCCGAGTTCTGTGCCGGGGCCATCGTGACGCCCGAGGCCAATCCCCTTCCGCCCCAGCTGATCAAGTTCGAGAAGAAGGTGGAGTCCGGGGCGGAGTTTATCCAGACCCAGGCGGTGTTCGACCTGGACAAGTTCAAGGAGTTCATGGGCTATGCGCGGCAGTTTCCCGTGAAGATCCTTCCGGGGATCATCCTTCTGACGTCGGCGCCCATGGCCCGCTTTATGAACAAGAATATCGCGGGGGTGAGCGTGCCCCAGGAGTTGATCGACGAGATGGCGGGAGCTCCCAAGGGCGGGGCCATTGCAAAGGGGGTGGAGATCGCGGCCCGCATGGTCAAGCGGATCAAGGATGAGAAGATGGCCGACGGGGTTCATATCATGGCCATCAACAAGGAGGAGCTGGTTCCCGAGATTATGGAGAAGGCCGGGATCTCCTGATTTTACCGGTGAATTCAGAAAAGCATGTTTGGACCGGTTGTTCCGGGGCTGTTTACAGGGCTGTTTACAGGGCACGGCCCATGGCCGTGCCCTTTGAATTTGATTCTTCATACCGTGTGTGGATTTTGAAAAAACGAAACCGGGAAAACCCGATTTCCGATATATCGTTAAACACGAATAAAACGATTATGGTGGTAACGCAGCCCCAACCGTTTCCGGCAGATATTATTGAGTTGCTTCATGATTTTAGAACATGAGCCGGAAATGGTTGGGGCGGAGTGCTGTGAATCTGGCCAAAGCCGCGCTCGAAGTATGGTGACGGTTAAACTATACGAAAGTCCTATTCTATTGTGATGAAGACAGTTTCTTTACGCGATTCTCCAGAATAGAACGATCTCTCCGTGCCTGAGCGTTTCGTGAATCCTGGGCCAGGGTTTCTGATATTTCCAACGCTGTTTGGAATGATGTCAGTGCTTGAGCTTTCTTATCTGAATTCAAATAGAGCATTCCAAAGTTATAATAACTAACCAATAAATCCCGCTGTGCCTGTTTATTTTCCGGGTCCTCCTTGGCGAGAGTTTTGCTAATTTCCATCGCCTTTTCATATGCCTTCAAAGCGGCTTCGGTGTTTCCGATCTGAATTTGGAGGTCCCCTAACTTATTGTAGCTTATCGATAGATCCCGCTGTGCCTGTTTATTTTCCGGGTCCTCCTTGGCGAGAGTTTTGCTAATTTCCATCGCCTTTTCATATGCCTTCAAAGCGGCTTCGGTGTTTCCGATCTGAATTTGGAGGTCCCCTAACTTATTGTAGCTTATCGATAGATCCCGCTGTGCCTGTTTATTTTCCGGGTCCTCCTTGGCGAGAGTTTTGCTAATTTCCATCGCCTTTTCATATGCCTTCAAAGCGGCTTCGGTGTTTCCGATCTGAATTTGGAGGTCCCCTAACTTATTGTAGCTTATCGATAGATCCCGCTGTGCCTGTTTATTTTCCGGGTCCTCCTTGGCGAGAGTTTTGCTAATTTCCATCGCCTTTTCATATGCCTTCAAAGCGGCTTCGGTGTTTCCGATCTGAATTTGGAGGTCCCCCAAACGATTGAGATTTACTGATTGTTCTCTTTGGGCGGAAGAGGTGTCGGGATTTAGTTCATAAATTTTTTCGAGTAAATCAGCATTTGAATTTAATATTTTTTCCAGAATCGGCTGGGTTCGAGGCAGGTTGTTCAGTTCATCGACAAATTCGTATGTCAATGTGTTCAATGCGCTCAGTGCCAGTTCTTTCTGAATTTCCGCCTTTTCTAAAGCCCGGTTGGCTGTATTTTGAGATTTCCATGCACGAATTGCCAGAAAAACGGAAACAATTGTCAATCCCGTAAGTATTCCCACAATGAGTCGACGTTGAAAGTTGGACTGCCGTGCTCTTTTAACGGACTCGTTGTGGAAAGCCAACTGTACACTGCTCATATCTTCGTCGTGTCGCTCGTGGTAGTCTTTAAGGTGGTTGAGGTCCGGGGATTGCCACCACAACGATCCTTTGGGCCTGTTGTTTGAATTCCAGGCACCGGCGGTCTGAGCGAGGCGGCGTTCGAAGCGGATATCTTCCCGGTTTTGATCGATCCACCCGGACAGCATTTCCCAGTGTTCGAACAGAGCTTCATGGGTGATTTCGGCAACCTCGGCATTCTCTGATTCGGGGTCTGCGGACAGGGTTATCAATCGGGCATTCCTGGATGAAAACACCTGCACGACTCTTCGAACCTGCTCGAGGGATTCTTTTCCGGCGGCGATTTCGGACAGGTGAACCCGGCGGCGTGCATCCTTAACGCCTTCTCCCAACTGGACGAGTTTTAAGAAAGCCCTTTTCGCGATAAGCTGATCGCTTTCGGAAAGTCCGTTGAACAGTTTCCGGGCCTCCTTTGCCAGGGCGCCCCCCACGCCTCCAAGACTTTCCAGTGTTTTGGCGGGTGGGACGCCCCGGGCCATGCCCTCCCAAATGCCGGCGAGGGCAAATTCCAGCAAGGGGAGTGCGCCTTCGTGGGATTCGGTTTGCTGAATCAGAAGCTCGACAACGGCATCGTCCAGGGGGTGCATGGCTTGTCGGGCCGGTTCGGCAATGGCCATCCTGAGGTTTTCCCGCGTCATGGCGGGAACGAGGATATGGTTGTCGGCAATGGCATTGCTCAGGTGAGCCAATTGCTGTGTTTGGGTTTGGGAAAGAAAGTCGCTTCGCAGGGTGATCACCACGGAGAGGTGGCGTGATCCGTCGGATGCGGCATGGAGAAGGTTCTCGATAAACCTGAGGCATTCATTTTGATCTTCGCAGAGTGAAAAAACCTCCTCGAACTGGTCCACCAGAATGAGCAGCGGGGAATCGTCGATATCCTGAATAATATCCCCAATACGGCGCAAGCCGTCCCACTCTCCTTTATCATTCTGTTTTTCCATTGCCTCCTTGAACTCTTCCGCCTTTTTCAAGGGGGCGGGATCAGCGGTGACAATGCGGGCAAGGATTGTGGAAAGGGCTTCCAGGGGGCGGTGGCCGGGTGTGAAAACGGCAACACGGGTTTCCTTTACTCCGGGCAGCGGGTTTCGCGCCAACTCGGGAATCAGGCCGGCCTGGGCCACGGAAGATTTGCCCGAGCCGGAAGGACCTAAAACGGCAAGGAGCCGGGGGGAGGGGACGGCGGCCGAGGCAGGCGTGTGCAGACCCTCGTAGCTTTCCCTCAGTGAGCGAATCAGCTCTTCCCTTCCAAAGAAACGATCGGCATCAGCCTCCGTGAATGCAGCCAGTCCCATATAAGGGTTGGGACCGATGGGTGGCGGTGGTTGCTTTTTTTCTTCCGTTATCCTGGCGGAGCCATGGTAGATATGTACCGAATTTTCGTCTCCGGATATGATGACGGATTCATATGCGTTGCCCTTGATTTGTATTTTGCGATCAGTTCCTTCCATTTATCCCCCGGTAATTCTCTGATAATCGCCCGGTTCTCTCCCGATACTCCCCGATTTCCCGAGATCATGAGCCAAGGCAGGCCGTGATATGCGGCCAGTTCGTTCCAAGCCATGCTGAAATGGACATAACGTGAGGTTTCAGCTTTGTGATGACGGTATTGAATTGATCCGCCTTTTTGGAATATTCCAGGGCTCGGTCCAGGGCTTTGCCGACCTCGTCCTTGTTGGGGGCGGGTTTTTCCAGCTCGTCGGCCGCCTCTTCCATGGCATTGTCGATCTTTTTCCGGTCGGCGGAAGCGAGATCGGCCAGTATTTTCCTCAGCTCATTCAGTTCAAGCCTGATACTCTCAGTGTCCGCCGGGGAGGCGGCGGGGTTGTTAAATGTTGTCATTGCAGTGTTGTTGTCCCCGCTTATAACGGTGGAACCTTTTACATTACCACCGATATGGATAGAGCGGCTTCCCGAGTCTTTATCCGTGGACATGGCTGTTTTCCTCTCTGAACTTGAATTAGTAGCGAATAATGATGCCGTTGTGTACTCGTTGAGCCGCCTTCATATGCCCTTTTACGAAATACCGGCCATGGGATCCGGGAACAGGGGCAGCAAAATTAAAAGTAAATTACATTCCCATTTCCCCGGGTAAGGGCGATGATCAGGGGCAGCTCCAACTGCTTTATGGATTTTGAACCTTTTGATTTATTGATTAAATTGCTTTTGTTGTCAATTCGAAAGAGGGATGCGTCCGGTACCATACGGGGGGGGGGCGGGTAAGTTCAGGAAAAATCCATCGGAAATTATGGGGATGCTGATAAATTGCTCCGAACAGTTAACGATGGCGTGATCCGGCGAATGAGTAGGGATGAGAGGAAATGGGCAATTGCATGTACGGTTTTCTGATCGATACCGTTGCCTTTGGAAAGAGGATGAAAAAAAACGAGCAACTGGTAAAAAAAAGTTGCACCGTGAATCTTGATGGATGCGTAAAAAAGTCCGAGCCTGATTTTTCGAGCGCACTATGATGTATGGATAGGTCGCGCCGAGCACATCGAGTTGCGGTCAAGAAATCGGCGTTGAAAAATCAGATCACAACCGGTCGCTGATGTAATCTGCTTCTTCCGCCCCATGGTGTGGTCAAAAAAATGACTTTGGACTTTTTACGAGTCCATCATCCTTGCAGTCGATTCAAATCCGCCGATATGCGAACTCCTTCCATACCGGGTGAACTGAACGGTGAGTGGGATGTATTGCCGGATCATAATGATTTCCTCGGCTTGTTACCGTGTTTCGAGAGTGGGAATCTGCATCCATGTCGGCAGGGTGCCCAGCTGAATGCGACCGGTGCTCAGGCATCGATCAGGGCGAAATCGTGCCTGTTGAAATTCAGCCGGGAGGACCATTGGCGGATGTGCTTTCGATTTATTAGAAGGCCCAATCGACTCATGAATTGAGTCGATTGGGCGCTTCAATTGACGCATCGTCAAAGCTCCATGACCGTGCCCAAGTTTGCATGTATATTGGTGTACCGTTATTTACAGCGCGGGAGTCGCTTTACATGTGAGGGGATCAGGAAGCGGTTTCCCATACGGGGCGGGAATCGGTCCACAAGCGGCCCACGTCCGGGACAATGAAATCGGCCACGGGTTTGAGTTCATCGTATCCGGCGGTTCCCGACAGGACGCCGACGGATGCGGCGGCATTGCCGTTTTTCGCGAAATGCATATCCGTGAGCGTATCCCCCACCACAATAACGGAACCGTTCTCTATTCCCATCTCATGGGCAAAGCGGTTCAGATGGTCGGGGTCCGGCTTTGCCCTGGCGATCCCGTCGTCCGCTCCGATATAGTCAAAGTAAGCTTCGAGTTCGAACGCCCTGACAAACTCCATTGCGGAGGCTTGGATGTCGGCGGTGGCAAGTCCGATAAAGAGCCCCGCTTCCCTGAGCTGCTTCATCAACGCGGTGAGGTCGGCGAGGGGTTTTATCTGTTTGGAAAAGGTCATGACCGAATCGGTCACGCATTGGATCGTCCGCTCTATTACCGTGTCCAGGTTTACATCGGTATTGTAGTTCAGGAGAAGCCGGTAAAAGGCCTTGCCCGCATCTTCCGCATGGTCGCAAGCCAGAATACCCTTTGAGTCCACCTTTCCGTTTTCGACACCGATCGCTTTGAGCATCTCGCTTTTTGCCCGGGGTATCTGGTCGGCCGGAACATATGAGTCCGCTATATCCCCGGCAACGGCTTCCGCCACCGGCAGCCACAGGGAGTCGAAGTCGATTAATGTGCCGTCCTTGTCGAAAAGCACCCCTTTTACCTGCTGCATTACAGTTCTCCTTTGTGTTTTGGTCGGTACCTCATCCTGTTGTCGCCTGTCGGGATGCGGCCGAATAATTTGGCGGGGCCATTACGGAGGAGGCCGCTCCAGATGCCTTGTCTTCCCAGTGCGTTGTCTCCGTTACAAACCTTCCGTGGTGGACCGGATTAACGAATACGGCAAGTTCGCCGCTTCGAAATCGCAACTCCACGAGAACCCGGAAGGGGCCGTTGAAATCCACCTCGCGTTTCATAACATGATTTCCGTCAAAGTTGATCCCCCTTTTATCCTGGCTGCGGCCGTTTTCGAGCAAGGAGGCGATTATGGGTTCCTTCAATTCACATACTCGGAGTTGAATCGTTAAAGGCGCGGCGGATTTTCCACACGGTGAAACGGCCTCGCCCGGCAGGCGGGTTTTTCCCATGCCGAAGCGTTGCTTTACGCCAACCGCGACGCGAATCATCGGTGTTTGTGTAATTTATTCTTTCTTGATCCCTAAAGTAACGTTGACCAATCCCAACAGACTCCATCATTTGAAGCGTGCATTCAGGATATACCCACACAGATCGGTATTTCCCGGAAGAAAAAGCAGGTGATTTTTTGACGGTCAACGACTCACGGCGGGAGCCGGATCATGGGTCAAAGTGCATCGACCCTGCTTTATGACAATTCTGTAGAAATGAGTTGAGTGTTGGAAGGGGTGTTAGAGAAGTGTTAGGATTGTGTTAGAAATATGTTGGTTTTTTTGAGTGGAGGCCTGTTGGTGGAAAACGGTAATAAAATCAGGCTTATTTGTGGCTTGAGAAGTGCTTTTGACCGCTTTGAAAAGGAAAAACGAGTATTTGTACGTATTGACGCGATTGGAGAATTACTTTAAGTAGCTTCACTAAAGTGAGTCACCACCGGCATGGTGGTTGCCTCATGGCACCCCGATGGGGGCGAATGACTGCGTCAGGCCCCTTTTGGCCCCATTTCGAATGTATATATGTGAGCACAATACGGTAAAGATAGTCAATACCGCTTAATAAACAGCGCTTTAAGCGCGTCCTTTCCACATGCTTTGCCGTCGGAACCCCGGCAGGTAAGATATTTCTGCGACAGCTCCCACGCGGGGGGCGGCGTAAACTCTTAAAAAATCAAAATATATGTGGAGGTTTTTAATTCGGATTAAGAAATTAAAAAAATACTTTTTTTAAAAAAAATGACCAGCGGTCATGTTTTGTGGCGCGAGGGGAGAAGTTTCGCCGAAACTTCCATGTAAGTACTTCTGCGTGGATTGATCCTTGAAGTCGTGGAGGACCGAGCGGAAAACCATATTGAAGAAAGAAAAAAGGGAGAAGCATGATGAATTTGACGGAAAATAAAGAGCGTTTGGAGATGCCGGGCAGCGGGAGCATGCATGCGGGCGACGGTTATTATGACGTAATTTCAAACTGTCATGTCAACTACAAGGCGATTTCCTTTGAGAATGTGTTCGGCGAAGGTGAAAGTCCGCTGCTTCACCTGCTGGATGGGCACGACAGGGTGTGTGTCGTCATCGACAGTGTTGTGAATAAAATTTTTGGAGAGAAAATCAGGTCGTTTTTCGAAAGAGCGCGAAAGGAGCTGCATTTCGTTGTCGTTGACTGCAAGGAGTCGAACAAGAACCTCGAAACGACTCTGAGTATTATCAAGAAAGTCGAAGAGGTGGGTGTTCTTCGGAGAGAACAGGTGGTTGCGATCGGCGGCGGAGTGCTTCTCGATCTTGCCGGGTTCGTCTCCAGCATCTATCGCAGGGGGATTCCGTACATCAGTATTCCGACAACACTGATGGGGGTGATTGACGCAAGTGTCGGCATCAAGACGGGGATCAATCACCTGGGAAGGCGCAACCGCCTCGGCTCGTATCATCACGCCAAGACGGTGCTGATCGATACGGATTTCCTTACCACCCTTTCCAGGCGGGAGACGGCCAACGGCATGGGGGAAATTCTCAAGATGGCGGTCATCAAGGATCGCGTTCTTTTTGAACTGCTCGAGAAACACGGCAAGCAGTTGCTGGATACGAATTTTCAGGATTATTCCGTTGCAAGGGATGTGATTCACAGGTCCATAAAAGGCATGCTGGAAGAGCTGGCGCCCAATTTGTGGGAGCGGGACTTGAAACGGGTTGTGGATTTCGGGCACTCATTCAGCCCGCTTGTGGAGATGAATGCACTTCCCGAACTTCTCCACGGGGAAGCGGTCGCGCTGGACGTGATATTCAGCTCTGTTTTGTCGAATCGCAGGGGGATGCTGTCCGATCAGGAGTTGACCAGGGTCATGAAGGTTGCCTCGTCGCTGGATCTTATGAACTCCCATGAACTGTTTCAGCAGGCCGACTTTCTTGAAAAGGCGCTTGCCGACACGGTGCTTCACAGGAACGGCGCCCAAAATCTGCCGTTTCCCGCCGGAATCGGAAAATGCCGCTTCGTCAACGATCTTCACAGCGACGAGATAGCCGCCGCAGCCGGTATCATGAAATCATTTGACTGGAAAACGCCATGCAAAAAGTAGCGGTGGTCACCGGTGGTGGAACGGGCATCGGCAGGGAAGTTGCCTTTCATTTCGCGGAAAAGAATACGGCGGTGGTTATCGCCGGCCGAAACCGCGTTGCAGGATCATCGGTCGTCGAGGAGATTCGGAAAAAGGGGGGGAAGGCTCTGTTTACTCCCGTGGATCTCCTGAACAGCGGCGATGTTGAAAAAATGGTGGATGAGACCATGGCGACGTTCGGGCGCCTGGACTTTGCCTTCAACAATGCCGGAATCGGGGGCAGCGGCGAGATCGTGGAGCAGGAAGAGGAGGAGTTCGACAGGATCATCGGGACAAATATCAAGGGGCTTTGGCTATGTCTCAAGCATCAACTCCGGGTGATGCGAAAACAGGGAGCAGGAGCGATCGTGAACAATCTTTCGGTGCATGCATTTCGAAGCGTTTTTCCCGGAATCGCGGCCTATGCCGCATCCAAGCAGGGGGGGATCGCGTTGACGAAAATAGCCGCGATCGAAAATGCCGCCCACGGAATAAGGATCAACGCCATCGCTCCGGGGCCCATCGATACCGATATGTTTCGAAACTCCCTTTCTTCGATTGGCGGAGAAAAGGCATGGGTTGAGAAGATACCGGCGGGCAGGGTCGGCACAACGGAAGAAGTTGCAAGGGCGGTCCTCTGGCTTTCCTCGGATGAAGCCTCCTTTATAAACGGCGAGGTGCTGGCCGTGGACGGCGGTTTTTTAGCGAGTTAATGAAATAGGAATTAAGGAAGAGTATATGGGCTGGGTTGAGTTGGGTTTACTGGCAGGTTTGTTTCTGGGGACATACGACGTGCTGACCAAGGTCGCGCTGACGCGAAGTTCGGTTTATCCCGTTGTGATCATATCGACTGTTTGCGGAAGCATCCTATGGGTGCCGCTTGTAACGGCGGCATATTTTCCCGGCATGGATTTTTTTGATGCAATCGTGACGGTAAAGCGTCTGGGGTGGGGGGATCAGCTCCTGGTATTGCCGAAATCCGTCATGATGGTGGGCTCCTGGGCGCTGGCATATTATTCCGTGAAAAACCTGCCCCTGTCGATCTCTGCGGGAGTTCGGGCGACGGGGCCGCTCTGGACGGCGGTCGCGGCGGTTTTCCTGCTGGCGGAATCCCTGCAGCCCATTGACTGGGTGGGGCTCTGTATCGCCAGCTATTCCTACTATCGCTTCTGCCTTGTCGGCAGTAAAGAGGGCATCAGCTTCATCACGAATATCTGGGTTATTTTCATGCTGCTGGCAACGCTCCTCTCTTCCGCAGGTCAGCTGTACGATAAGTATCTGATCGTGACAAGGGGCCTTGATTTTATCTCCGTCCAGGCGTATGCGGCGATTCACAGAATGGTGGTCATTATCCCCCTGTTCCTCCTGAACTACCGGGACTGCATGAAGATGTTTGAAAAGAGGATACACTGGTCCATCCCCATGATCGGCATTACCATGGTCGTTGCGGAATTTATTTATCTTGCGGCATATAATTGCAACGGAGCACTTGCCGCCGTTCTCTCGATTCTGCGAAGGACAAACCTGATCGTCGTGTTTGCCGTGGGCGCCCTGTTTTTTCTTGAAAAAAATACGTTGCGAAAATCCTTTGCAATAGCGGGCGTCGTGCTGGGAATCTCCATCATCTCCCTGGCTCAGTAGGGTTTCAGGATTCGTGAAAGGGAGATTTTATCATGCCGATCACCAGCGGGAAGAAATTACTGGAAGTCGGGGGGGCGACGGTGGACTTTCTTTGTCGATCCGGCGCATTGACCCCGGAGATGCTTCTGGGCACCGGCTTTGAGAGAAACAAGATAGACCTTGATTCCTTCACGGTTTCCACGGGCGGCGGCGGCGTGAACGCCGGGCGCGGTGTTGCGAAACTCGGATTCGATTCCACCCTGCTTTGCCGTGTGGGAGATGATGAAAACGGAAGGATGATCGCCGAAAGACTCCGAAAAGCCGGTATTTCCATAGATGAGGTGCAGTACGATCCCGTAAGGCCCACGGGAGTTGCCGTGTCCCTGGATATCCAAGGGAGAAGCGAAGCCCTTATCCTGGCGGACAGGGGCGCGAATCAAAACCTGTCGGCCGATCCCGGGGTTCTCTCGCGGGTTCCGAACTTCGATGGGATTTATCTCTCCTCCCTTGCCGGAGGGTCGCGTGACGTTCTTGGCGGGATTGTCGGGGCAAAGGCCCCGGGGCAGCTGATCGCCGTCAACCCCGGCGCCGCCCAGCTCGAAAACATGGAGACCTGCCTTCTGCCGCAACTGTTGGGGGTCGACCTTTATATCGCCAACTATTCGGAAGCACTGGCGCTGTGGTGGGTGACCGCGGGCAGGAAACCGTCGGTCGACCAAGGTGTCGGGGCTGAAATATCACGGGATTTTCTGCGGGATGTGGCCGCCGCCCTTCACCAAATGGGGCCGGGAATCGTCGCCGTTACCCTTGGAAGTGAAGGGGTCTTTATCTCCGTTGCGGAAGGGGAACAAAAGTTCCACCCGGCGGTTTCATGCAATGTCGTGAATGAAACAGGCGCCGGAGATGCATTCGGCTCCACCCTGTTCGCTTTTCTTTCGGCGGGGATGGAGACCGACATCGCGGTGAGAGCGGCATTGATCAACGCGGCCTCCGTTGTGGAGCACGGGGATACCCATTCCGGGCTGCTTTCCGGCGTTGAATTACTTCAAAAGGTGAATACGGGTGCTGTTTCGCTTCGGTGACGGCGCTTGCCGCAAGGGTGAACGGTGGTAAATATCTCGATGACAAGGGAGTAGGGATCTTATGGCATGCAATCTGGGGCTTGATATCGGCGGGACGAAAATAGAAGGAATCGTGATCCGGGGGAGTGAGGTCCTCCATACCCTGAGGGTTCCGACCAATGCCGCCGGGGGCTATGCACATATTCTCGGGCGCGTGCGAGATGTCTACGAGGCACTGGTCGCTCATATCGGGAACGAGCCGCATACGCTGGGGGTGGGAACACCGGGCTCCATGTCGGAGAAACTCCCCTATATGAAGAACTCGAATATCGGGTGCTTTAACGGAAAGGAACTTCGGGGCGATTTTGAAAGGACCCTGGGCAGGGCCGTGGTCATGGACAATGATGCCAACTGCTTTGCCCTGGCCGAGTCGTTGATGGGGAGCGGCGCGGGCCATGAAATGGTATTCGGCGCCGTTCTTGGGACCGGGTGCGGGGGAGGCGTCGTTTACAATGGGCAATGCTACAGGGGAACCGCATCCCTGGCCGGCGAGTGGGGCCATCTTTCCATGAACCCGGACGGCCCGGCCTGCTATTGCGGCAGAAGGGGCTGTGTGGAAACCTATATCAGCGGCGGCGGGCTCCAGAGGCTCTGGGAGGCGCAATACGGGGAAGCCCTTTCCCTCAAGGAGATCGTCCGGTCGTGTGAAAGGGGGGATGGGGACGCGGTTTCCTTCATGGAGCTGTTTTATGGGAACTTCGCGGAAGCGATGGCGAATCTCATTGCCGTGCTTGATCCGGATATCATCGTGCTCGGCGGCGGCGTCGTTAATATCGAGGGGATCTACGAGTTCGGTATCGCGCGTGTTGCGGGTATCTTGAACCGGGAAGGTGCCCAGGCAAAAATTGTTAAAGGAAGTGTCGGGAGTTCCGCCGGCAGCATCGGCGCCGCCCTGCTTGCCGCCGAAAGGTGAGATCAGGCAAGGAAAGCAATGGAAAACGACCCCGCCGGCAGCATCGGCGCCGCCTTGCTTGCCGCCGAAAGGTGAGGTCAGGCAAGAAAGGCATTGGAAAACGACCACGCCCGCAAGAAGAATCTGAAAATACCGGGGATCGCCAATCACAATCCGGGATGGTTGACGGTCGGCGGCGTGCCCGAAAAAGATGCCTTGGGTCGCCTTTTGTCGAGTAATCACGACTCGGCAAAAGGCGGGCGACGGCGATCCGGTTTGGGACGGGAAGTTAAATAAATCCAAACTGATAAATCACTCGTTCCAGGTGCTCGATACATCCTCTTGCCTTGGATGCCGACGCGGAGCGACCGGTGTTGTGGATATTTTTCCCGATCCCTCACGGGAAGTATGAAACCGAAGACGGCATTTTAGTAAAACAGCGGGAAAATAATGCTAAGGATCGAGAAAGAAAAAAAATTCGCAATTATCGCCGGCTTGTTGTTTCAGGCGTAAAGCAATGCCTATGCTTTTAGGAATCGAGTGCCCCGCGAATGAGGAATTATTTAGTTCCGTATCCCCTACATATTCACATTCTCGCGTCCCTTCAGGCCGAGGCGTTCACGGGTTTCATCCGGCGATTCGGGCTCGTATCCAAGCTCCCGCGCGATGCGCACCATTTTCTCCACAAGTTCCGCGTTTGATTTCGCGGCTTCCCCCTTTGCCAGCCAGAGGTTGTCCTCGAGTCCCACCCGGGCACCTCCGCCAAGGAGCATGGATGCGGTGCCCATGGCGAACTCCTCTTTACCCGCCGCGATGGTGGAAAAATGGTAGTTGTTTCCGTAGAGGGCATCCGCGGTCTGCTTCATATGGAGAAGGTGAGGAATACTCGATGCGATTCCTCCCATGATTCCCATCACGAACTGGATATAGACGGGATCCTTGATCTCTTTTCTTTGATGGTAGTAATGCGCATTGTGCAGGTGCCCAACGTCGTAGGCTTCCAGTTCGGGTTTGGTGCCGCATTCCTCCATTACCCGGAAGACTCGCTCCAGGTCGGAGAAGGTGTTCCGGAATATGAAATCCCGCGAGGCCTCGAGGTACATGGGTTCCCATTCGTGTTTCCATTGGGAGATCTTGTCCAGCACGGGAAAGAGGGCGAAGTTCATGGAACCCAGGTTGCAGGAGGCCAGTTCCGGCTTGAATGCGGGAACGGCCGCGATGCGCTCTTCAACGCCCATGTTCATGCCGCCGCCGGTGGTGATGCAGATCACGCCGTTGCATTTGGCATGGATGGTGGAAACGATCTCCCCCATGATGTTCAGGTCGCCGGTGGGGATTCCCGTTTCGGGATCCCTTGCGTGCACATGGACGGTGGAGGCGCCCGCGTTCACCGCGTCGATGGCCTGCCTTGCAATATCGGCCGGTTTGATGGGGAGGTACGGGGCCATGGTGGGAGTGTGGATGGCGCCGGTGACGGCACAGTTCAGTATGAATTTCGGCATGATGTTCCTTTCGGTGGATAGGGTGGTCGGCTCTGGATTGGAAATGGCCGGTGATCGATGATCAGGTTTCCACAATGGCCACGGGCCGGACCCAGCCGGCGGAGGCGTCCTTGATCTTCACCGGAAAACAGGACAGCTTGAAGCCGTGGGAAACGGGCAATTTGTCCAGGCCCGACAGTTTCTCCATGTGGCAGTATCCCTTTTCAATACCGGCAAAATGCGCCTCCCAGATCACGGAGGGATCACCGGTCCTTTTAAACTCCTCGGCAAGAAAGGGAAGGGGGCGGTCCCACGACCATGCGTCGATGCCCACCACCTTTATCCCCCGCTCCAGAAGGTACAGCGTGGATTCCCGTGTCATTCCCGCGCCCTTGACCAGGTACTCGGGGCTTCCCCAGTGGGCATCCGCGCCCGTCCGCACCAGGACGATATCCAGCGGCTTGAGGGTATAACCGATTTTGGTCAGTTCCCCTTCCACGTCGTCCGCGGTTATCCGCTCCCCGTCCCCCTTGTGTTCAAAGTTCAGCACAACCCCGTCGCGAAAGCACCAGTCAAGGGGGACCTCGTCTATGGTCAGGGCTTTTTGCCCGTTGTCCATGGTCGGATGGAAATGCCAGGGGGCATCGAGATGGGTTCCCGAATGGGTTGTCAGGCGAATGAACTCCAGCGCCCACCCCATCCCCTCGGGCAGCTGCTCCTTCTTCAGGCCGGGGAAAAATTGCTCCATCTGTTCGCCGCCAAGGGCATGATCCACGTAATCGATTTTGGGAATCATCATCTCCGGATCCGAGGGCAGGTCGGCTTCTATTGGGACGGAAAGGTCGAAAAATTGCGTCGGCATGGGCTTTCCTTTCATCAAATGGTTCAATGCTGATATATTTTGCGATGCATCCGGCATCGATTTTCTCCAGGGCACGGCGGATTCTCCGGACTGTGTAAATCCGCTGAAGGTTGTTGAACACTGTCCAGAGGGCGTGGTATCGCTTATGTATCATCGCTATGTTCGCCGCAGTATCATCCATCGTGACGGAGGTCATGGGGTAACGTTATGGTATATTCATAGTGAATTTAGATTAATGGAACGATAAATTCAATCCTTTAGTGACTGCCTTGATTTTAAAAGGGGAAAAGCCTGCAGGTAATGATTTGGCTCACGTTGTGTATTCGGTGGAGAGAACCATCTGGGACTGTACGGAGCATCCAGCGTTAGACCAAGGCACGAGGTGTATGGGGAGTTACACGTTTTGATGATGCGATGCCATTGAACGGGAGGGGGAAGGGAGTTGGTTGAGTTTTGTAACTATGGGTGTTACAGTGTTACTATGATAAAGGGATTTCGAGATAATTGGCTTCGAGATTTTTTTGTGGAAGATGTTCAGTCCAAGAAAATTCCTGCTCTTATTCGACGGAGAATTTTCAGGAAGTTGCAGTTGCTTGATGATGCAACCTGCAGTGCCGACCTGAGAAGCCCACCCAGCAATCATTTTGAAAAGCTGACAGGGCGATTGCGGGGAAAAAATTCCATACGCGTGAATGACCAGTGGCGTTTAGTTTTTATGTGGGATGATGATCGAGGGGAAGCGGGCGGCGTTTACCTCGACAATCATAGTTATCGATGAGGTGTAAAATGATTGTAACCAAACGTAAACCCGTCAGTGTTGGTGAAATGTTGTCCGAAGAATTCATGGCTCCCCTGAGGATTACCCAAGGGCAATTGTCAGAAGCAATGGGCGTCAGTCGAAAAACTGTTAATGAGCTGTGCACAAATAAAAGATCCGTCACCGTTGATACGGCATTGATGCTGGCAAAAGTGTTTGGGAATACAGCCGATTTCTGGCTTAATATACAGCAGCGCAACGATATCTGGGCGGCTTTGAATTCACCGAAACGAATGGCAAAAATCGAACGTGCCAAGCCCATCCGCGAGGCTGCGGTTTAATAGCTTTTTGCGCCCAACTCTTACCTGAAAGTTGAGGAAGGGAGTAGAGTCTGAAAGCACCATAATTGTATCTATAGGTCCCATTATAAAACAACATATTAATAACCTTTTCAAAAGAAACACCTTGATTGATAACGCAGGTCTTGTGACGTTACTCGATCATATTACCATGATTCAAATCAATATAAGAACTGAAGTCTACAGAATTAATTCTTGTTGGTGTGAGGGGATGGAGGCGTGCCCCGGTCCCCCAACTTGATCTGCCTTTGAAAGCTGATAACCTGATAAAACGTCAAGACATATTGAAAGGTTATTTGCGAGGTAATCTACAGATGAGGCCTTACAAAAGGTGATGGAAGGTGGAACGTTTTTTGCTGATTTTATATTATTTGACGGTTGGTTATTCGCTGCGAGTACCATGTTGATTATTTCCTCGGGATGCTTCAACTTAGACGCGCTTTAATATTGCTTCGGTTTTTTCTGAGACAGCTTTTAGTGGGAATAGGTATTATTACTTGCTTGTGCTGCGTATTTTATGCTGTTTTGAAGTGTGTATTTCATTTAGGTTGACATAGCTCTCTATCGGGAGTTATGGTCTTTGTTTTATTAAATAAAATTTCTTTTGCGAAGTGTTTGCCAACTGCATTGTTAAAACGTTGAACCTAAAACTTGCAGTTACGAACTCGATCAGTTCCGTAAGGTGCTGTATTTGTGGGTTTATAGTCAACATTCTACGAATGCGCGGCTCATATATTTCAAGGCATGGCATTTCTTCCAGTAAATCTGCACCACCTTGAGATACTGAACAATTTTGATTCAAGAACGATTTCAATTGCAGGCTTTAGGTTGAAAACAGATGCAGAGAATGCAAACGGCTATTTGAAGAGGTTTGATCCATTGAGTTGAGGTAGCGTTAACATGCATCAACAAGCGGTGGCGCTGTGTGTAAAAGGATATTCAATTGGAGCATAAATCATTGGGTAGATAAGGGAGCGGATAGTAATAAATACACGATAACCTCTGCCTGCACACATTGGCGACGCCCGCCCTGCATCATCGATGCGTATTTAAATAATTCCACGCGCCTAATATGATCATGGCTGAGTCTCGAAGGTAATCAGGAAAGATGTTGCGGGTGAGTAGAGAACCGACAAAAGGAGAAGGCTTGTTTGTAGATTTATTTACGCCAATAGATGGTGTTTCTCTACTGTTGGGCAGGAGTCGATTGTTTTAATGTACTGTTAAATCGAATAAACGAGATGTAATAATGGATTCAGTAGTGTTGCCTCGGTCGCTGGGGCTTAACTTTATATTAAATCAAAAAATGGATACCAAAATGATGCATAATAATGGGAAGTTAAGTTTGTCTTCTGCAATTTCCGAGTCATTGAAGATGGGTGAGGTTTCACGATCGTTTGAGAGTAATCTTTTGCTTGATAATAAGAAAAAAGTGAGGCATAAAGATGAAACGGAATATTGGGATTATAAAGAAGATATAGATTTGAATAATCCAGTTGAGTTAGCTAAATTGGCTAAGCGAGTCCTTGGTTTTTACAACTCTAAGGGAGGTGTGCTGATTTATGGTGTTAACGACGATTACTTTGTTACAGGGATTCATAAAAATAAAGTATGTGATACCGTTAGGGTTAATAGTAAACTAAAAAAATATATTGGGAATGATATTGGTTTGTTTCAGTCACAAATATCGACCAATTATACTAACAAAGTTATTTGGTTACTATTTATACCTAAGCGCAAAGGCATGCCTATATCTGTTCTCTCCAATGGGCCAGAATACAAAGGCTCACTTGTCATACGTAAAAATCAGTATTATATAAGAATACATGACGAAGTTAAGTTGTGCGTGGATCCTGGGGATTTTGAACGTCTTTTTTCCGGTGCCTCATTCAAACATTTGCATGCATATTTGTATGAGGTTGATGAAACGTATTATAGATTGTTGACCCCTCATTGTGATAGGTTTGTTGGGCGAAAAGCTATAATAGAACAAATTCAAACAGCTTTAAAAAGTAGGAGTTATATCATAGCATTAGACGGTCTTGGTGGGGTTGGGAAATCAGCTGTTGCCATCGAGTTGCTAAGAAAGCTTTATAAGTCAAACCAGTATCAATTCATTATATCAATTTCTGCTAAAAATAAAATTTGGCATGGGCAGACTGAGTCTAGACAAGCAGGCTTTTCTGGGTTTTCGCAATTAATTAAAGAAGTAGCAAAGGTGCTTGATGTTGATATGTCTGGAAAAGATCCCGAAACAATTAAACACGAAGTGATTATGTTGATGGAGGGGGTTGAAGGATTGTTGCTCATTGATAATATTGAGGATGTTGAGGATTCAGCAGTATTTAAATTTCTTAAAGATGAAGTCCCTGAGCCTGTAAAAATACTTGTGACGAGTCGTATTAGTCGAGATCTCGGGGCAAGGTCCATATTTATTCCAGAAATGAACGATGAAGAAGCAAAGGAACTATTTTATCATGAGCTTGAAAGAGTTGGGTATTATGGGTATTTGAGTGAAGGGGAACAGGTTTCGCAAATACTATCCGCAACAGGACGCTTGCCGCTTGCATTGAAGTGGGCTGCTTCCATGGCAGCTAATGCTAATTCGCTAAAGAGTGTTTCAACACGACTTAGAAGTTTTGATACAACAAAACGCGAATTTTTAGATTTTTGTTTTTCTACTATGTTTGATGGGTTGTCAAGTATAGCGCGTGATGTAGCTCTTCTTTGTTCATACTTAGGGGATGAATGGGAGCCATTATTGCTTTCAATAGCTTTGGGGCAACCTGTGAAAAGTGTCGATAGGGCGATTGATGAGCTTGAGAATAAGGGGATATTACAGTCATCAATACCTTCAAGGAAAGGTTCGTTTTCAGTCTTGCCTTTAACTATGGATTTCCTTTCAAATAAGTGGCACCAAAATAAAAAATTTAGGGAGGAAGTGCTAGAAAGAATATGCAAATCTGCCGTTTCATCAACACATCGAGGGCATCTGTTAGATTGGCCAATTAAGGAAAGAGTTAAAGTTTTGTTTGAGAATGCTCTAAAATTGGAAAAGAAAGATGATTTTGAAGAGGCATTGAAGAATGTAAAACTTGCTCTCCAGTGGTCAATAGATAATCAGATAATGAATGATGATACTGAGAAGATGAGATTTCTTGAAGGCAAGATAATATATAAATTTAAAGATAAACGTGAGGGAATAACCCGAATGCAAATAGTGTTGGAAAATATAAGTAAAAATCTCAGTTATAGTGATGAGAATATTTTTTATGCTCAGGCCGTATTATCTCATGGGAGGTCAAATGAGGAGATGGATGCATTGAAAAGAATCGTGAGTTACATTCAAAGCTCCTCAATTGTAACGCAGCCATTGATAGAGGAATTCTTTTCGCGAACGATTAGGCTGGGAGATTTTAAGTTGTTGTCTGACCTGATGAATAATGCAAAAGATAATTCTTATTCGTATTGGATTCTTAAGGCGTCACTTGGATACCTATCTAATAAACAGTTTTTGTTTACTATTGGAAAGCCTGTGCTGAAAATCGTCAAAAGAGCTTCTGGATACGAAGGTATTGATGAAATTGAAAAAGAAGAATTTAATAAAAAAGCTAATGAGATAAAAATCTTGTTTGAACAAAATCCTGGCTATGTTAAATAATCAATGGTAAGTGGGTGCTAAGTGCTTTATATTTTGATAATAATTGTAGGCTTTTGTGTTATTCGGTGAGTAGTGATGTCTATGAAGTAGGTAGTTATAAATCACTGGGGATTATTCGTGGTGAGCGGTTGGCTCAAACTTACTTGAGTAGGAACAAAGCAAGGGCATCATTATTGATTAACTTTCTTCTTGCGTTTATCAAAGCCAGGGTCGTGTGTTTCACTCATTAACTTTTCCACAAGAGTTGGTTAAGCCCATCTGCGGCAAGACCAAATCAGTTTTCGGCTGCTTTGGAAAATAATTTGCAGGATTCAAAACCTTCCTTAACTTGTATTTATTATTCAAAAATACTTAAGGAAATATATATGGGTATCAAGAATCCAAACCACCCGAAGAAGGGCAGTCACATAACCGTTGAGCCGATCAGAAATCTTAAAGATATCGAACTCATAAAACAGTATTTGAAAGACTCGCCCCGCAATCTCTGCTTGTTCGTTCTGGGCATCAATACAAACCTTAGAGCCGTTGACCTGCTGAAAATTAAGGTGAATGACGTTCGCCACCTTCAGCCGGGAGACGAAATCAGCCTGAAAGAAAAAAAGACCGGAAAAAAGCGAAGGATCAATTTGAACAGTGCCTGTGTCGACTCAATTCAGGTCCTTCTTGCCTCAAGAACCTATTCCGGGGAAGACTATCTGTTTTACAGTAAAAGAAAGGGCAAGGTTTTGACGGTCTCCTCTTTTAGCCAGTTGGTTAAAAAATGGTGCAGGGCTGTAAATCTGAAAGGCAATTACGCAAGTCACTCCCTGCGAAAAACATGGGGGTATCATCAAAGGGTGACTTTTAATGTGGGAATCCCTCAATTGATGCTCTGTTTTAACCACTCCAACCAGAGACAGACCCTTGATTACCTCTGTATACAGCCAGAAGAAATAAAAAGTGTCTATCAAAATGTACTGTGAAAAACGAAATACATCGACAGATGGGCACGTTAAAGTCGAATTGTCCTGAAATTGGAAAAAATAGTAAACCAATAATAACAATATTGCAAGATTAATCCGTGCAAACGTAACTTAGTACTACCGCAGTATTGGCTGAAACCGGAAGAGCCTGCCGGGTATGCCGAAACAAGCCTCAGTCCCGCCGAAATCCCATCATTTATATTATCCCGCGATAATTTCATGAGCTCCGGGAGCTGCCTTTAAATGCGCCGGCCGGATAGAAACATATTGGAGGGACAGCTTACGGGTTGTCAAAATCTCCTTTGTTGTTCGTAATACCAATGCGGGAATATGGGGGATTTCGTGTTCTGTTGACAGGATTTTTTCGGAGGTGTAGAATGATTATTTTAATTTATTTCGAGGGGTAATCGGTACTCAAGAGGGCGAGGTGGCAGGGCATGGATTTTATATACAGTCTTCCCGCTGCGGGCCAGGCGGTTTTCATTTTACTGTTCGTTTATTGGGGGTATGTTCTATGGCGTAACCAGCGCAAGGCCATGAAGGAATACATGGATGCCGACTATGAGCCGGAAGGGCCTCTTAATGAGGATAGTTGGCGTTGGGAAGCTTCGCCGCCCGAGGTAGGCCTCTTACTTGAACAGGAAGACGGATTGAGCTGTCTTCAGCTTCAGCCGCTGCGTTCGAGCAACGAATATATTTTCGGAATTATAGGGCTTCTCCTTGCAGGGCTTACCGCCTGGATGGGTATGGTATGCCTGCTCAGGGACAGCGCTGAAGTGGTCGTGCCGCCGGGTATGACCGTTGGGTTCCTGATGGTTATGGCATTTCTGGCCTTTGCCTTCTGCGCCGCCGATGCGCCGGTTACCTCGATTGTGAGAACCCGTGATCGGCTGATTCTTAAAATGCGATTTGCCGTGTTTTTCCATCGCAAAAAGGTATATCGGGCCAAGCGCGCCAAAAGAATGGTGTTCAAGGGCTCCATTCAGGGCTTACTGGAAATGAACACGGACCAGCTGGATCGCCTGCCGGATTTCAACCTCTATGTGGGGCGTCGTTTTCTGCCCTCGAAACGCTATCTTCTGCGTTGCACGCCAACTCAGGCACGCTGGATCGTCGTCGGGCTCAATCGCTGGAAAGAAGCCGTAACGGCAATGATCAATAATTGATATTGCGTACCTTTTACTTGTTTTTAGATTTCTTTTGCGACTTTAAATCATAGTCCGGGGTACGCTTCACGATGAGCCGGGCAGTTTGTTTCAACTGAAAGATCCGGCCCGTAAAACCAACCACCCTTTTTAACCCACAACGACCGGGGCCTGCACCAGGGACGTTGTCGCTTCCGGCAATTACCCTTCGCCCCGGCCTCCCGTGATGCACCGGTTATTCTTGCGTTACTGCTTTGAGGAATGATGAATCGTTATTGAGTTGTTGCGATTTTCACGCCTAAGCCGATCAGCAATGTCCCGACAACTCTTTCTATAGCTTTCCGGGAAGCGGTGAACTTGCGTAATAATACCGGATGCGTAAAAAAAACGGCAACGATACAGAACCATATCAAGTGCACAACTGAAATAATGGCGCCGTACACCAGTTGTAGTACCAGGGGTGTCTGGGGATCGACGATTTGAGTGAATATGCTCAGGAAGAAAATGGATGTCTTGGGATTCAAGACATTTGTCATAAAGCCGATTTTAAAGGACGCGAAAGCCCCTATCCCTTGTGTGGCTGTTGACTCATCCATATCCAGCCCGGATTTTGATCTGAATGTTTTCCATCCCGTGTAAATCAGGTAAGCCGCGCCAAGATACTTCAGGAATGAAAAAAGAATGATCGATTTTGAAATGATAACGGCAAGGCCGGCGATCGAATACGTTACATGCACCCAAATCGCAAGGCCGATTCCAAGGGCTGAAAAGATACCGGCCCTACGACTGTGGAGCAGGCTGTTTCTTGTTACCATCACAAAATCAGGGCCGGGACTGACGGCCATGAAGATTGCGATGACGCATACGGTGATTATTTCAGCAATGTAGGGAACTCCCTGAAAAAAATGATAACTCATAATGACTCTCTTTTCCGTGTAAATTGGTGAAAGGTTCAAAACAACAGCCCGCCTTTATGGCGTTTGGCTTTCCGTTTATGTCGATTTTTTAAAGGGTTTTCCGAAGAATGAAAAGCGATTTGATTTGACGAATATTCGTGATAATATGTCACGAATGAAACGAGACCCATTTCCATCACTGGATGACCTCAGGGCCCTCGATGCCCTGGCCCGGACCGGCAGCATACGGGAGGCCGGCGAAGAGCTCGCCCTTACCCATGGTGCCGTAAGCCGGCGAATCGCACGTATTGCCGAAGCCCTCGGGCAACCCATGACCGAACCTGCGGGGCGCGGCGTGAAACTGACATCGGCGGGCCGGGTCATTGCAAAGGCGACCGGTGAAGCTCTTGGACAGATAAGGGCCGCAATAATTGAAATAAAGAAAAATGACGGGGTACGCGCCCAGGTCCTCTCCTGCGAACGTTCCATTGCCGCAAGGTGGCTGATTCCAAGACTCCGAGGATTCCAGGAATCTTATCCCGACGCCCCTGTGCATCTATCCGTTGGCGGCGGTTCCCTGGATTTTGACAAGGACAGGATCGATCTTGCCTTGCGCCGGATCGATTTTCCGGTTGACCCTTCATGGAACGTCGTGCATTTGCAGGATGAGGCCATGGGGCCGGTTGTTGCTCCCGGGTTGCTTGATGAGTTTAAATCCGGCAAATACCTTGCACTCGGCAGCAAGACCCGAAAAGATGCCTGGGAAGCGTGGCTCTCATCACACCCTGATCAGCCGGGGCCATACGAAATCCGCTTGCTGGATCACCATTTTCTTGTGGCGGAGGCTGCATTGGGGGGGCTTGGGGTCGGTCTCGTGCCGGAGTTGGTCGCGTTGGATGCGGTTGAAAATGGCCAGTTGATCGCACCGAACGGTTTTGATCCCGACGGCAGTTATTACGGGCTGATCTCACCGGCCGATCATAAGGAGATGGTGAATCTGGTCAATCTTCGAAATTGGCTTATTTCCGTTATTTCAAGTTAGCAATCATTTGAATCATCGTTAATGATCCGGGAATGGGTGCCGCCCCTGGAATCCCCGCACCCCACGCCATTTTAAAAGTATGCCGGCGTTCGTTGACGGATACCGGAGATCATCCGGAAAACCCCTGGTACTTATCGGGGTGACGCCACGCAACCCATGATTGTTCCACGTGAGAAGGGGAAAAGTTGACCTTTCGCCTCGTAAATTGTAAAGTTTTGTTCTAAGAATCATTCTCCTTTCATATGGGAGGCGGGCATGAACAGATTCCTTATATTGTGCGCGGCCATGGTCATGCTGACCTCCATGCCCTTAACCGCTTACCCGGCAACCCCCCGAATCCAACTCAACGGGTCCGGAGACCCGCTCGCCGTCTCCCGGGGAGAATCTCCCCTGCTTTCCATCGGAATGGCGGGTGCCGGCACCGCTCCTGTTGACTGGTGGCTTTTGCTTATCGATGGAAACGGCGATTTCCGGCACTATGATCTGACAACCCGCGAATGGTCAAAGGGGTTGACCCCCACCCACTCAGGCCCGCTTGTCTCCTTTGATACCGTCGTACTGTCCACCGTAACGGGCCTTTTGGAGGGCTCCTACCTGCTCGCGTTCGGTGTCGACGATATCCCCAACGGTACACTCGACGGGAACCTCTCTTACGACACGGCGGAGCTGACGGTTACCCCCGCTTTGGACGGGCCTCCCGAACCGGCCCTTCTGGTGGATATTTTCGATGAAACAAAGGCTTACAGTGGAAAAACCTTGTTTGCCACAGTGTTCGACGACGGGCCGAAGGTGTTCGAGATCGATATGGCGGGCACTATCACCTGGACGTACGACATCCCGAAGGAGTTCGCCGCATATACCAACCCCGGCATGGATACGGAACGGCTGCCGGGCGACAATGTCTTGATTGTGCTTCCCCGCCATGGATTCATGGAGGTGGATCGGAGTGGAAACACGGTCCGTCTACATGAAGATCCAGGGATCTCCCATGATGCGGACCGCCTTTCGAACGGCAATACCCTCTATGCATTCGGTGCCAACGACCCGCCCGACGTGGCCGTGGTGAAGGAGATCGACCCCGAGGGCAACATCGTATGGGTGTGGAACCCCTTTTCCCACTATGGAAGGGAACCCTATCTGGGCATATCCGACGAGGGCTGGGCCCACACCAATGCCGTTACCAGGGCCTCAAACGGTAATACCCTTGTGAGCCTGAGAAACTTCAACCTCACGGTGGAAGTGGACGGGAACGGAAATGTCGTGTGGGAATACGACTGGACAAGACTCGGCGGCGATCACCCCGATCCCCATGAACCGGAACTCAATGAAGCGGACAACACGCTTCTTGTCTGCCTGCAGAACGATTCGCCCCATATTGCCGCGATGATCGGCCGGGACAGCCGGGAACCGGTGTGGACTTACGAAAACAGCAGTATACGGACCTCGCGGGATTGTGATCGCTTGCCCAACGGCAATATCCTGATCGTCGGCGTGCTCAAGGAATCCGGTGAATCGGTTATGATCGAGGTGACGGTGCAGGGAGAGATCGTGTGGCGCCTTAAGCTGATCAACTACCCGGCCGGCAACAGTCCCGGTTATTTCTACAAGGCGGAGCGTTATTAAGGTTCGGCACCGATTGAATTGGAAAGGCGCAAGTTAAAATGAACAGGACTCAATTCCGTCAATCCGTATAAAATCACAATTCCTCGATAATCCATACGTGTAAAAATCCATAAAATCAACCTGATAGGGTTTGATAAAGAATCATGAATCCTTTGAGAACCCTGTCTCGGATCTCTGCATCCCCTTGCCTTATTTCGCTCGTTACTTCCGTATGCCACTTCATGATAGGACATCCAAAGTTCTTTTGATCCATGCGACGTAGTATGCCGCCTGGATGTTGTTGTGTGATAAAATAGATAAATATAAGGTATGTAGGGATGTTTTGGGATTGTCCGATAGAATTGTCTTGACTTTGTTCGGCGCAAGTATAGGATGTAACTCAATTCAATTATAAAATTGAGGAGCGTTCAAGGGCGTAAATTATGAAGAACGGGTCCGAAAATAAGAAACAGGTCATACTGGAATCCGCCACAAGGATCTTTTCGGAAAAGGGGTTTGCCGATGCGAAAATTTCCGAGATCGCAAAGGGCGCGAATCTGACAAGTTCCGGTATCTATTTGTATTACAAAAATAAAGAACAGCTCCTGTTCACGATTATAGAAGAATTTTTGATTCGAAGTTGTGCGGGGTTGACGGAACACCTCCAGGGGATCGAGGGGGCCGAAAACAAGCTTAGAAAGGCTGTGTGGTTTCACTGCAAATCATATTCGGGCAACAAAAATGAGATCCGGATCGTTCTGGAGGCAAGGTCCTACCCCAGATTTTACAAGTCCGGGGCATACGAACTTTTAAGGGAGTACGCGGGACTGATTACCGACATCATAAGAGAGGGGATGGATGACGGCAGCTTCAGCGGATTGTCTTCGCCCATGATGTTGAGGGATATGATCCTGGGAACCGTTGACCATATCGCCATCAACTGGGCCAGGGAAGATGTGCCCGATTCCCTTGAGCAGTCGGAAAAAATCTATGAGCTGGTAATGCGGGCCGTATGCCGGAAGCCGGAAAACGAGCGTTCTCGAGATAAAAAAGCAGAAAAGAGGGCAAGAATCATCGATTCCGCCACCGCTCTTTTTGCGGAAAAGGGGTTTAACGACACCAGCATGAAGGAGATCGCCCTGAGAGCGGATGTGGCGGAAGGAACGGTTTATGAATATTTCCGCAATAAGGAAAGCCTGTTGATCGGTATTCCCTATGAAAAACTCACCGGACTCTACGACAGCGTGAGCGGCAACTCCCCGGAAAAAAGGATTAAAAACATTATTTCGAGTGTTTTTGAATTCTATTACGCGGAAAAAGAGTACTCGACCATTCTGGTGATGATGCTCAGGACGAACAGCAAATTCAATAAATCCGAAAGCAACAAGGTGCTGGGAAATCTGTTTGAGCTCATAAAGAAAGCCATTGTACAGGGGCAGGCGGCAAAGGTTTTCCGGGCGGAACTGGATCTCGATATCTGCCGAAACCTTCTTTATGGAACCCTGGATCATATCATGATCCCGTGGATTATATTCAACAGGGGGTATGATTTAAGGGCGGTGGGCGAAGAGGTGGCGGAGCTGTTTGTAAATGGGATCAGGGCGTGAAAAAGCCAGACGTGTTGCGAAAACTGAATCTTCCTCAAAACAGGAAATAGCAAATGAACGATGTTCAGCCGAATTCAGCCGGGATTAAAAAAACCGGCGCAATGAAAGAGCTTGACTGGGTAAAGGAATACCGTTGCCCTGTGTGTAAAAGGCTTCTGATGCGGGGAAAGATCGTCACCATTGAAACAAGGTGTCCCAAGTGTAAGAAAATCTCGGTTATCAATGATCGGTAAATATCGGTCATCTGCAACCCGTAGAAAACAATAAATAAAGAGCGCCCGAGAGCGCCGGATTAAAAATCGTGGACCGTGGCCTCGATGGGCCGTGACGGTTGAAAGAGCTACCAGATAGCCGGTTTTAAGCAGTGAAATGCTTAACCGGCTTTTTGCGTTTAGTGATGGAAAAAAATCTGGAAATACTCAATTGGCATCGAACAACCGAAATCGAACAACCGAAATCGAACAACCGAAATCGAACAACCGAAATCGAACAATCGGCATCGAACAATCGGCATGGAACAATTGGAATCGAATAATCGGCATTGAACAAGCGAGGCATTATGAAAGAGATATGCACGGATCTTGAAAGACAGTATCGGCAATTCGACGATCTTGTCTCCGCCATGGATAATAAAAACTGGTATTCGAAAACGCCGTTTTATGAGTGGAGCGTATTTGATCAGGTCGCCCATATTGCATTCTTCGATCATGAGGCGCTTATGGCCGTGGAGAACCCGGATCGCTTCAGGGAGCGCGCGAAGGGCCTGATGGAGATGATCTTGTCCGGTGGAAACTGGCCGGAGTATATCAACCCGCTTCTGGGGCCCCAAGATCCGGAGGAGCTGCTCTTCCTCTGGCGCGGTGTCCGGGATCGCCTTATCGGCAGATTAAGTGAAATGCCCGCCGGTGAACGAATGTGCTGGTACGGCCCCGATATGGGGGCCCGCTCATTTGCGACTGCGCGACTGATGGAAACCTGGGCCCATTCACAGGATGTTTACGACACCCTGGAAAAAAGAAGAAATATCGACGCCGGCCTTCTTCATGTTTCACGCATCGGTGTTGCCACCTTCGGGTGGAGTTTCAGGATACGAAAGCAGGCGGTGCCCGAATCAACACCCCGGGTCGAGTTGACGGGGCCTTCCGGTGAAGCCTGGGAGTGGGGAGAAGCGAACGGGCAGGAGTGGGTGAGGGGGAGCGCGGAGGAGTTTTGCCTGGTGGTTACCCAGAGGCGCAATATCGCGGATACCTCCCTTGTGCGACAAGGGGAATATGTCGAAAAATGGCTGAACGCGGCCCAGGCGTTCGCCGGAGTTGCTCAGGAACCGCCCGCGCCGGGTGTGCGTGTTGTTGACTACCCGGAGTAAAATCGGCACCCGTTGCCAATGCGTGCAAAAACCTTCTACAAAGCAAAGGAGTAGTCGATGAAGGAAATAAGGAAAGTTCTCATTCCAAACCGGGGGGAGATTGCCTGCCGGATTCTGCGCACGTTGAATAGAATGGATATACCGGCCGTTGTGGTTTACCACCCCGTTGACGCCGATTCTCCCGCCGTAAGGCAGGCGGTCGAGAAGGTCATGATCGATGCCCCCACGCCCGTTGCCGCTTACCTGGATATTGATGGGATTGTCCTTGCCTGCAAACAGACCGGCGCGGATGCGGTGCATCCGGGTTTCGGCTTCCTGGCCGAAAACGCGGCGTTCGCAAGAAGACTTGCGGAAGAGGGCATCACCTTTATCGGCCCTCTGCCCGAGACCATCGAGATGATGGGCAACAAGGTGGCGGCGCGCGCTTTCTGCATGGCGAACGGTTTTCCCCTCGCCCCTTCCGTTACCGAAGGCGATGCAAACGGAAACCTTGCCGACGCCGCCCGGGAGATCGGCGTCCCCCTCTTGATCAAGGCGGCGGCGGGCGGCGGTGGCAAGGGGATGCAGATCGTTCGGGACATGGCCGACCTGGATCAGGCCGTGCTCCTTGCAAAGGGCGAGGCCCTGCGGTCCTTTGGCGACGATACGGTCTATGCCGAGCGCTATGTGGATGAGCCCCGCCATATCGAAGTGCAGGTAATGGCCGATCACCACGGCAACGTGATGCACCTCGGTGAAAGGGATTGCTCCATACAGCGCAGGTTCCAGAAGATTATCGAGGAGAGTCCGGCTCCCGGCATTTCCCCTGAACTGCGCCAAAGGATTTGTGAAACCGCCGTTGAAATAGCAGGAAGAGCGGACTATCGCAACGCCGGCACGGTGGAGTTTATCCTTGCGCCCGGGGGCGAGTTTTACTTCCTGGAAATGAACACCCGCCTCCAGGTGGAACACCCGGTGACCGAGATGGTGACGGGGCTCGACCTTGTGGAGCAGCAGATCCGGGTGGCCCGGGGTGAAGTACTTTCCATCCCGGAGGAAGAGAACCTTGTGAACGGCCATGCCGTCGAGCTGCGCCTCTACGCCGAGGACCCGGATAACGATTTTCTGCCGGCAACAGGGCAGCTCCTGGCATACCGAATGCCCGAAGGAAACGGTGTGCGGGTGGAGAACGGCTTTGAAGAGGGGATGACGGTCTCCTCCGCTTTCGACCCCATGCTGGCAAAGCTTATCGTTCACGGCAGGGATCGAAATGAGGCCCTGAATCGTGCCGCCGCCGCCCTCGGGAAGACCCTGGTGCTCGGGGTGACCACCAACCTGGATTTCCTCGCGCGAATACTGGCCCATCCCGCCTTCGGGGAGGGCAGGGTGCATACCGGCTTTATCCCGCTTCATGGAGAGGAGCTGGCCCCGCCGAAGCTCACCGAAGAGCAACGCGACATGCTCCTGGCCGCCGCCGCCCTGGGCAGCCGCGAGTTTACCGATCCGGCTTTCAGGGTGCCGGAACCCCATGCTTCTTTTGGAAACTGGAGGAACTGATATGAGGCGTAGAATCGATTTGCACGACGAGCATTACACGGTAACGGCCCTGGGCAGGCCCGGCGATCTCAGTGTGCGGGTGGCGGAAGGTTCCCTCTCTCCCGCGTCATTGAGGTCCCGCGGGGGTAACCTGCGCACCATTCGACTGGGGGATATGACCGCTGAAATAGAGATGGCGGTGAACGGCGATACGGCCCATATCAGCGCATACGACCGCACCTTTACCCTGCGCATCGTGGACCCCGTGGAGCAGGCCGCCCGGGAGAGGGGCGGAAGCAGCGGGATTGCAAGGGCGCCCATGCCCGGCATGGTGGTGGAAACGCTTGTGGCCGAAGGCGAAAGTCTTGGGGCCGGCCAGGAGATGATGACCATCGAGAGCATGAAGATCCTGACGAAGATCAAGGCTCCAAGAGGCGGAAGGGTGGCAAGGGTCCATTTCGGCCCGGGAGAAACTTTCGACAAGAACGCCGTCCTGGTCACCCTGGCCGAAGAGGAGGAGTGATATGCGCCGCATCAAATCGGGTATCGACATCTCGTCCCCCGAGTACCGCGCGAATCTCGCCCATAACCGGAGGATTCTGGCGGAATTTCACGAACACCAGCGAAAGGCCCGTTTCGATCGTCCGGAACGGGATATCGAGCGACTCCGCAGGCAGAAGAAACTCCTGGTAAGGGAGCGCATCGATCTTCTCCTCGATCCCGGCACGCCCTTTCTTGAGCTCTCGACCCTGGCGGCGGGCATGGCCTACGAGGGCAAGGTCCCCTCGGCCGGCGTGGTGTCCGGCGTGGGCATCGTCAGCGGGCGGGAGGTGATGGTGATGGCAAGCGACAGTTCCATCAAGGGGGGCGCATGGTATCCCCTCACCGTGAAGAAGATGGTCCGCTGCCTGGATATCGCCATTGAGAACCGCCTTCCCATGGTCCATCTGGTGGATGCGGCCGGCGGTTTTCTGCCCTTGCAGTCCGGCCTTTTCGCGGACCGCTACATGGCCGGGCGCATGTTTCGGAATCAAAGCGTCTTAAGCGCCCTCGGGGTAAGCCAGGTGGCCCTGGTGCTGGGGCACAGCACCGCCGGGGGCGCCTATATCCCCACCCTCTGCGACTACTCGGTGATGGTGCGGGGCACCGGCGGGGTTTTCCTGGGGGGACCGCCCCTGGTAAAGGCGGCAACCGGAGAGGAGGTCACCACCGATGAGCTGGGGGGCGCGGACGTGCACGCTTCGGTCAGCGGCACGGCGGACTATGCCGTGGACTCGGAGCAGGAGGGGCTTGCGCTCGTGCGCGAGATCGTGGGCACCTTCCCAAGGCCCGTGAAGACGGCAATGGAGCGGAGGGAGCCCGAGGAGCCCTGCCATGATCCGGCGGAGCTCCACGGCATTATTCCCGACGATGTGAAGAAGCAGTTCGATATGCGCGAGGTGATCGCCCGTATCGTGGACGGCAGCAGGTTCCACGAGTTCAAGCCCGATTACGGCACCACCGCCGTCTGCGGTTTTGCCTTTCTCTTCGGGTGGAAGGTGGGCATCGTCGGAAACAACGGGGTGCTCTTTTCCGACAGCGCCAAAAAATGCACCCAGTTCATGCAGCTCTGCAACCGCGACCGGGTGCCCGTCCTCTTTCTTCAGAACATCACGGGGTTCATGGTGGGAAAGGCCTACGAACACGGCGGCATCTCCAAGGACGGCGCAAAGATGGTGATGGTCCAGAGCAACCTGGACGTGCCGAAACTGACCGTTCTCACGGCCGGAAGTTTCGGCGCCGGCAACTATGCCATGTGCGGCAGGGCCTACGATGCCCGCTTTCTCTTCTCCTGGCCCAACTCCCAGATTTCGGTGATGGGAATGGAGCAGGCGGCAAAGACCCTGACGCAGATCCGCCTTGCGGCCCTTCAAAGGGAGGGCGGAGAGCTTACCGTGGATGAGGTGCAAAAGATCGAGGGCGGCATCGCCCGGGATTACCGGGAAAAGAGCAGCGCCTATTACGCCACCTCCGAGCTTTGGGACGACGGCATCATCGATCCCGCCGATACAAGGAAGGTGCTGGGCATGGCGCTCTCCGCCGCATTGAGTCGGGATTATACGGAAACCCCCAACGGTGTTTTACGAATTTAAAGGAGGGAGAAAAACATGGATTTCGAACTCACCCGCGAACAGAAGATGATTCAAAAGAATGTCAAGGAGTTCATGACCCGCAAGATCGCCCCCATCTCCGAGGAGATGGACCGTGAAGCCCGCCTTCCGGAAGGGATATGGCGGACCCTGGGAGAGCTGGGCCTCCTCGGCCTGGGCATTCCCGAGGCTTTCGGTGGCACGGGAATGGACAAGTTCACGGTGACCCTCGTGGTGGAGCAGATGGCCCGTGTCTGCCCGGGGCTGGCCCTCTCCTATGTTGCCCATACCAACCTCTGCGCCCACAACATCGAGCATAATGCTTCCGTGGCATTGAAGCAAAGATATCTTCCGGGGCTCTGCGGCGGAGAACTGGTGGGGTGCCTGGGGCTGACGGAGCCCGATGCGGGTTCGGATGCCGTGGGGATTCGAACAACGGCCCAAAGGGACGGAGATCATTTTCTCCTGAACGGCAGCAAGATGTTTATCACCAACGGCCCGGACGCCCATATTGCACTTGTCTACGCCAAAACGGATATGGAGAAGAGGGCAAGGGGTATCACCGCCTTTATAGTTGAAAGGGGCACGCCGGGGTTTTCGGTCTCCCAGAAGCTGGACAAGATGGGGCATCGCTGCTCTCCCACGAGCGAGCTGATCTTCCATGACTGCCGGGTGCCGGCGGAAAATGTGGTGGGGGAGGTGGACAACGGCATCCATGTGATGATGACCGGCCTCGACACCGAGCGCGTGGTGGTGGCGGGGCTTGCCCTGGGAAATGCCGTCGGCGCGCTGGAGCCGGCACTCAAGTATGCCAAATCCCGGCGTCAGTTTGATCAAAAGATCTGTAACTTCCAGATGGTCAAGGGAAAGCTCGCGGATATGTATACGGAGATCGAAGCCGCCAGATGGCTTGTGTACCGGGCGGCCATGATGGCGGACATGGCGGACCGGGGCGGAAAGGGAACCGAGATCCACAAGCTGGCCGCCGCCGCGATCCTCTTTGCAGGGCAAGTCGCAAGCCGGGTTTCAACCGAGGCCCTGGAGCTGCACGGAGGGTACGGCTATATGGTGGAGTCCGCCGTGAACCGCTTTTACCGGGATGCAAAGTTGATGGAGATCGGGGCCGGCACCTCGGATATCCGGCGGCTGGTGGTGGCCGACGAGCTGATTAAAAGAGGCCCCGGGTATATTTGATTGGACTTACGGCCGGCGAGTGAAAAAGGAGATGGATTCCTTATTTCCGCAGTCCTGTTGAATTGCCTTGAAACTCCGCGCGGGGTCCGCCGCGCCTCTGTTGCTGTCGAGCCGGGGCGAAAATGCTCTGGGCATTAAACCGGGTTACCCACTCGATTCGTGAAAGAGTCAAAAGTAATTGGTACTGCTTGTTCAGGGGGGATAATTATCCCCCCCTCCTTCTCCTCCATCACTTCCGTGCAGTTTCCCTTTCCTCTCCAACCATTCATTTCGAAAAAACCGAACCCTGTCCCGCGATTGTTGGCTTTGCTGAATTATGCGAGGCTTGCTAAATAAATTACGCCCGGCCGTATACGGACTTAGGCCCTCCTCCATACCCAATCCGGATTTGCCGGTAGTAATTGTCGCAATTGCTCAAAAAGTGAGCCACCGGCTGTGCCCCCATCTTCTCAATGCACTTCAAGTGATCCGCTCGGTGTTTGAATTGCTCGTTCGGTGCTGGAAATTATTTTCTCATTTCCGACATGTTTTCCCGACTGAAAAAGTATGCTTAATGAAGTGTTTCGCGAGTCGAAAATGAATTTTCGAAAATCCTTGCTTTTTGCGATCGTTCGCATGTATAAGGGCGGCTGTATAGTATTTATAGGGTTTTACACATGTGTAACACTCCGTATTCACGAGTTATATTTTGTTGGTTGCAAACCTGTAGAAAATGTGCGGGGTGACGGGACAAGGCGATGGTAAAGACATTGAAATCTTCATGTTGGAGTCATGCCGGAAAAAAACCCGGAGTTGATTGCGAGAGGGGATGGGAAGACCTTTGCCGTGCCGTTTAGCTAAAAAATGCGCAGGCTGGTCCCTTGCCGAAATTCGGGCGGTCACCCGCTCGAAACCGCTGTCCGCTAAAAAGAGGATAGGGACGGATGAACACCATGCCCCATAAACAGGAAGGAAACCTATGAGCGTTAAGAAGAAGTTGTCATCAGGTGAATTTGTTGTTTTAGCCGAAATGGACCCTCCCAAGGGGGTGGATGTTTCGGAGTTGCTGGCCAATGCCGGCCGCCTCAAGGAGCGCGTGGATGGGGTGGTGATTCCCGATATGGACAATGGTGTCATGCGCATGAGCGCCATTGGCTGCGGCGCCCTTGTACGGGAACTGGGAATGGAGGCGATTGTACATGTTTACGGCAGGGACCGGAACAGGATGGCCCTCCAGGGAGACGTTCTTGCGGCATATGCCCTGGGGCTCCGCACCCTCGTTGTGGTAAACGGCGAGGAGATGGCGATGGGCGATCATCGCGACGCGAAACCGGTGGACGACCTGGATGCGCTGGGGTTGATCAATGCCGTGAAAGCCCTTGAAAACGGGGCGGATATGGCCGGCCTGGAACTTACCGGAAGCCCAATGTTCAACATGGGCGTTACCATCCCGCCCTGCGGGGACGACGCGGCCCTTGATGCCGCGCTGAAGGAGGCTGAAAAGAAGGTGGCAGCGGGAGCCGGGTTTATCATGTCGCCCCCTGTCTTTGACATACCCCATTTCATGTCCTTCATGGAAAAGGCCGAAAAGCTCGGAGTACCCGTAATTCCTACCGTTTTTCTCCTGAAGTCCGTTGGGATCGCCAGGTACATGGCGCAGTACGAGCCGGGGGTTCGGATACCCGAGGATATGATCAAGAGAATCCGGAAGGCGCCTGATCGGGAGAAGGAAAGCATCCGAATCGCTGGGGAAACCGTTTCGAAAATCAAAGGGTTGGCCCAGGGCGTAAAGATCCAGGCTCAGGGGTGGGAGCACCGCTTGCCTGAAATACTGGACTGTGCCGATATATAGTAAATAACCGAGTTGCCGGTTTCACTTAAGACGTGTCCGCCGGGAGGAGCACGGTGTTTTTGCTTTTTTTATTTGGGGCCCGAACCTGTTCTTCTACTTCCGTCGTGACGAAAAAGGTAATATGTATTATTGTGCCTTGTTTGTCAAGTAATAAAGTTAGTAGTTTTCCTTTCGGTTTTTCCGGCGATACGTTTAATGAATATTATCAATGCAATGCTTGATGTCTAAGCAGGTGGTCAGGTAGAAAATGCAAAATCAAGAAATGACTCAATGTAGCAATAAGGTACTCATTGTCGGGGGCGGCATGGGCGGTATTCGCGCCGCGCTTGATCTGGCCGAGGCCGGAAGGGATGTGCTGCTGGTTGACAAGGCCGTCTCCGTCGGCGGTTTCATGACAAAGCTCGACCGCACATTTCCCACAAACAACTGCGATTTGTGTACGCTCTCTCCCCGTTTGTCCGCAAGCGCAAGGGAGAACCGGATCGAGGTCCTGCCCATGAGCTCCGTGGAGAATGTGGAGGGGGAGCCCGGCAATTTCACGGTGACCCTCACCACGAGGCCCCGTTATATCGATATGGATAAATGTACGGCGTGCGGGGAATGCCTCGAAAAACATCCCGAAGCCGTTCGCTTTACGCCGGGCCTGGATCTTTCCGCGCCCACCTGTATGCGTTACCCCCAGTCGACCCCCCAGGCCTACTCCATCGACAGGGAAAACTGCACGGACATGGAAGGGTTGGCGGGTGTCTGCAAGGCGGGCGCCATTGCCGCAGGCGATACGGAAAAGGTAAGCGAGATGCGGGTCGGGGCCGTTATCCTGGCCGCGGGCGCCGAAATGTTCGATATTTCCGTGCTGGACAACTTTGGGGGCGGCACGTTCCCCAACGTTGTGACGGGGCTTGAGTACGAGCGCATCATGTCCGCGTCCGGCCCCACCCAGGGCAGCCTGCTCCGCCCCTCGGACGGAAAGCAGCCCAAACGCGTTGCATGGATTCAATGCGTGGGTTCAAGGGGTATCGGCCGCCATGACGTATCCTACTGCTCCGGCGTCTGCTGCATGTACGCCCTGAAAGAGGCGGTGGTGACCAAGGAGCGCTTCCACGACGAGATCGACGCGACTATTTTCTACATGGATATGCGGACCTCGGGCAAGGACTACGAAAAGTACCGCAACCGCGCCGAAAACGATTACGGCGTCAAGTTCGTTCGCAGCCGTCCCCATACCATCACCCAGGACGGGGAAACGGGCGACCTCTCCCTCTCCTACTCCCTTTCCGAAGCCCCTGAACTCACAACGGAAAACTTCGACATGGTGGTGCTCTCCACCGGTTTTCGTGTGAGCGGTGAGATGAAGGCGCTGGGCGAAAGGCTCGGGATCGAGCTCAATGCCCACGATTTTGCAAAAACATCCGATTTCTCCCCCGTTGCCACCTCCCGCCCTGGAATCTACGTCTGCGGCCTCTATGAGAGCCCCAAGGACATCCCCGAGACAATGGCCCAGGCCAGCGCCGCGGCCTGCCGCGCGGCATCGGATCTTGCTCCGGTTGAAAACGGCGCTTCTCCCGTGGACGAGCTGCCCATGGAGCGGGATGTGGCGGGGCATAAGCCCAGGATCGGCGTTTTTATCTGCGACTGCGGGTTCAATATCGGTTCCGCCATCGATGTGTCAAAGGTTGCGGAAGAGGCCAAAGGCCTTAACGGAGTTGTTGTCTCCCGTGTCATGGGACACGGTTGCAGCGCCGAAGCAATAAAGGAGATTCAGGAGGCGATCAAGACCCACGAGCTCAACCGCATCGTCGTGGGCGGCTGTTCCCCAAGAACCCATCAGGCGAAGTTCCAGGACGTGATCCGGGCGGCGGGCCTCAACCGCTACCTCGTTGAGATGGCCAATATCCGCGACCAGAACGCCTGGGTACATATGGGGAACAGGGAGATCGCCACCGCCAAGGCCGGGGAACAGATCGCAATGGCCGTATCAAGGGTGGCCCTTTCCCGTCCCCTGGTGGATCACACCATCTCCGTGAACAAGGATATCCTGGTGCTCGGCGGCGGCGTTGCCGGCATGAACGCGGCCCTCTCCCTTGCGGACCAGGGCTACGGCGTATGCCTCGTGGAGCAGACGCCGAGGCTCGGAGGGCTTGCAGCAAAGATCCGGAAGACCCTTTCCGGCGAAGACGTTCCGACCTACCTCGAAAAGCTGATCGACAGGACCCTCGAACATGACCGCATCGAGGTGCTTACCGGCACATCGGTGGTGGATCATATGGGGAGCCCGGGCATGTTCACAACGGGCGTGCAGGTTGCCCCGAGGATGTATTACCGGAAGATCAAGCACGGCGTCACCATCGTGGCGACAGGCGCAAAGGAGAACCGGCCGGGGGCATTCCTCCTCGGGGAGAACGACGCGGTCATGAGCCAGATCGACCTCGGCGCCCTTGTCCAGGACAGGGAAGAAGAGGTGAAGGCCTGGGAGAATATCGTGATGATCCAGTGCGTGGGGTCAAGAAACGATGAAAATCCCAACTGCGCGAGGACCTGCTGCCAGTCGGCGGTCAAGAACGCCCTGGCCATCCTCGACGTGAACCCGGACGCCCGTATCTTTATCCTTAACCGCGATATCAGGACCCCCGGCTTCCAGGAGGATTACTACCTCAAGGCAAGGGAACGGGGCGTTATCTTCGTTCGCTACGAGGCGGAAAATCCCCCCGTTGTGACCAAGGCTGAAAAGGGTGTGTCCGTGACCTTCCATGAGCCCATCCTGGGAAGGGATATGGAGATCTCGGCGGATTGCCTTGCGCTAAGTACAGGTCTTATTGCCGACGATGAGAGCACCGAGGACCTTGCAAGGATCTTCCACCTCTCCCGCAATGACGACGGGTATTTCCTCGAGGATCATGTGAAGCTCAGGCCGGTGGACCTCACCACTTCGGGCTTCCTCGTGGCGGGTTCGGCCCACGGGCCAAAGGGCATCAAGGAGAGTATCGCCCAGGCCCATGCCGCCGCCGGAAGGGCATTGACCTTCCTTAACCGCGATACCATCAACCTTGGCGCGGGTTCGGCGATCGTGGAAAGCGAGAAATGCGCCGGCTGCCTTGTCTGCGTAAGGGCCTGCCCCTACGGCATCCCGGTGATCAGCCCCGAAGGGTATTCCGTGATAGACCCCGCGCTTTGCCAGGGATGCGGCAAGTGCGCGGCCGAGTGTCCCGCAAAGGCGATTCAGCTGATGCAGTACGAGGACGACGCCATCTCGGCCGAGCTTACCGGATTATTGGAAAGGATAGAATTGTAATGGGAAATTTCGAACCTGTTGTCGTGGCCTTTTGCTGCCATTACTGTGCCTATACCGCCGCCGACATGGCCGGCAGCATGAGGCTCCATTATCCCGCCAACGTGAAGATCCTGAGGGTTCCCTGCACGGGCAGGGTTGAGGTGAATCATATCATGGAGGCCCTGCAAAAGGGGGCGGACGGCGTTTACGTGGCCGGTTGCCTTTCAGGGGACTGCCATTTCAAGAACGGAAACCTTACGGCCGCAAAACGGGTCGCCCGTGTAAAGACCCTTCTTGCCGAGATCGGCATGGAGGAGGATCGGGTTGAAATGGTCACCATGTCCGCGGGCATGGGGGAGCAGTTTGCAAGGGTGGCCGGCGAGATGACGGAAAAGATCCGCAAGCTGGGGCCGAGCCCCGTGGGTAAAGCCGGAAGGAAAACGGGCGAAGGGCCGAGGGCCGAAGTACGCCCATAGGTTTAAGTTGAAAAAAGCAGTAAAAAGGGCAAATTACTTTGCTTAGGCCCCGGGTACCCCGGGCAAAGGAGAACAACGAGCAATGATTACAGCTGAACGAAAACCCATGGAAGAGATTCTGGAGAGCATCAATCCGTACAGCCAGATCCTTCTGGTGGGCTGCAACGAATGCGTTACGGTCTGCGCCGCCGGCGGCAGAAAAGAGGTGGGCATCCTGGCGTCCGCGATCCAGATGTCTTTTATGAAAGAGGGCAGGGTCATCCACATAGACGAGGTCACCCTCGAGCGGCAGTGCGACCCCGAGTACGTTGAAGAGCTTGCCGACAAGATCAATCAGGCGGACGCCGTTCTTTCCATGGCCTGCGGCTGCGGCGTCCAGGAGATCGCCCGGCGCTTTCCCGCGAAGATGGTGCACCCTGCCGTGAACACCAAGTTCATGGGGGCCTCCGAAGGACAAGGCGTCTGGGCCGAGAGATGCCAGGGATGCGGCGACTGCCTCCTTGGGCTCACCGGCGGCGTCTGCCCCATTGCCCGCTGCTCCAAGCGGATCATGAACGGGCCCTGCGGCGGTTCCACAGGCGGTAAATGCGAGATCAGCCCCGATGTGGACTGCGCATGGCATCTTATATGGGATCGCCTGACGGCCCTGGGGATCGAAGACCGTTTCGAGGAGATACAGGAAGCAAAGGACTGGCGGGCGGCACGGCACGGCGGACCAAGAAAGATTGTAAGGGAGGATCTGGCCTGATGAAAACCGATAGCAGAATCGAAAAAGTACTGGCGGAAGGCAGGCTTGCGGTAACCTCCGAATGCGGTCCCCCAAGGGGCACGAGTCTCGAAAAGGTGCGGGAAAAAGCCGAAATGCTCAGGGGCTGCGTGGACGGGATCAACGTCACCGACAACCAGACCGCCATGGTGCGCATGTCGAGCCTTTCGGCCTGTATCGCCATCAAGCAGATGGGCCTCGACCCCATCCTCCAGATGGTGACCCGGGACAGGAACCGCCTTGCCATGCAGAGCGAGATCCTGGGGGCCTATGCCCACGGCATCAACACCATGCTCTGTCTTTCCGGCGACCATACCCATTTCGGCGACCACCCCATGGCGGCCAATGTCTACGACCTCGACTCCGTGCAGTCCATCCAGATGGTGAAGAAGATGCGCGAGGAAGGTAAATTCCAGGGAGGAGCCGATATCGATACGCCGCCCAAGATGTTTATCGGGGCTGCCGCGAACCCCTTTGCCGACCCCTTTGAGCTCAGGGTGGCCCGCCTTGCAAAGAAGGCAAAGGCCGGTGTTGATTTCGTTCAGACCCAGTGCATCTACAACCTGGACAAGTTCGAGACCTGGATGAAGGGTGTCTGCGACAGGGGCCTCCACGAAGAGGTGGCCGTGCTGGCCGGCATCACCCCCATGAAGACCGTCGGCATGGCCCGCTATATGAAGAAAAGGGTCCCCGGCATGGATGTTCCCGATGAGCTTATCGACCGCATGGCGGGCGTCCCCAAGGAGAAGCAGGCCGAGGAGGGGATAAAGATCGCGGTGGAATCCATCGAGCGCCTCAAGGAATGCCCCGGGGTCAAGGGATTTCACATCATGGCCATCGAGTGGGAGGAGAAGGTCCCCGAGATCGTTGAGCGCGCGGGGCTTCTGCCAAGGCCGCTCTAAGGGGTTTGGAACTGTATAAATCCACAAGCTTTCGATCTTCCTTTAATAAAGGGGACAGATTTATTTAAACAGTCTTTGTGGAAATTATTTGTTCTTCATCCCTGAGCCCTGACGCCGCCGGGCATCCGGCGCGCATTGACGCTGTTTTGGCGTGGCTTGCGGTGGGTGGCGGCGTCGGCATTTGAATCCGGTGTATAATCCGGTGAGAGATAGAAGTGAAAACGAGCAATCGAAACGGGCGTCGGGCGGTTGTGCCGCGTTCAGGACATTACGGGTTTGTTCGTTCCTTAATAATTTCGTTCCAGGGCCGGGGTGACGGACACTGCGGGTCGTAGGAACAACGTGTGGTAAAATAGTTAGTAAAGGGAGAGTGAAATGAGTGATAAAAATCTGATTCTGGTGGTTGACGATGATCCCGATCTGGTGGAAATGGTTTCCATGAAGCTGGAGAGTAAATCCTACAGGGTCGCAACGGCAAAAGACGGTGTCGAAGCCTGGGATAAAATTAAGGAAGAGCGCCCCGCCCTGGTTCTTCTCGATGTGATGATGCCCCGGAAAAACGGCTACGAACTCTGCAAGGAGATCAAGACCGATCCCGAGTACAAGGATATTGTGGTTGCCCTCCTGACCGCTGTTGGAGATGCCGTGAAGTCCACCACCTACACCCACGCCGACGGCAAGAAGACCCCGGCGGACGACTTTATCGCAAAACCCATCGATCTGGATCAGCTGATGGAGATTGTGGAAGATCATCTGGCATAAAATCGCACGGGTTGCCGTTGCCGGAGGATACAGCAGTCGGAAAGTAATTGTCCGACGGCGAAGGCAGCCTGCGGTAGTTCGCTTTTGGATGCAACCGACGGCAGGTGATGGACGGACGCAACCGGCTGAAGATAACCTGCCGCTGCAATCACCGAAAGGTGATCGGCGGATGCAACCGATGGAAGATAACCCGAGGATGCTACCAACGGCGGATGATGGACGGAAGCAACCGGCGGAAGGTAATCTGCCGGTGCAATCACCAAAAGGTGATCGGTATCTGCAACCGTCTGAAGATGGTGAACTGAAAATGATCGGCAGATGTAACCGCCGGTGCATAAGCGGTAAAAAGCTGCCGATGGAATTGATGTGCGGAGAACAACCTGCGGTATCCCCATACCGTCAGGGGGACTGGGCGATCATCGTTAAAACCCCGGATGATCGCTCGGTTTCCCCCGTTGTGATTTGGGAACAGGGAAGCACCGGGTATCCGTTCCCCGGTGCGTATTCCGCCGGGGCAAAAAAAATCAGGTATTGTATTCCTTGACTTGCTTCCAATTGGGGCGCATGCGGGATAATGGAAAAACACCGTGATCAAAGGCATTAAACTAAGTTCCGAACTCGTTCTGCTGAAGCCTTCGGACCCGGCGAAAAGCGCCCCAGTAATGGGACGGCTTCGGGAAGTTCTTTCGAAGAACGGAATCAACATGCCGTTTGTAACGACAGGCTTTAACAACAGTTGTGCCGTCTCCGCCGAGGATATGTACTCGGTCCATGTTCTGACCAGCGCGGATGAAGACCTTGGATCGCGGCTTGTGATCACCCACGGTGTGGGCTTGCTTTCGATATTTCCCCACCGTTCGAGTTTCAAGGTGCTGGGACTTTCCATGGAAGCCCTGGCAAACGCCGGCATTCCGATTCTCGGTATGGCGTCATCCCTTGCCGCCCTGACCTTTGTTGTGGGGTACGGTCAACTGGATGCAGCGGCCGGGCACCTGGCGGACAGCCTGAAGCTTGACAAAGACCTTCTTCCAACCGGAAATTCCACCGGAGGCAAGGCATTTCCCGTGGCCGGGGGAACCGGCGAATCATCGGGGAACATGGAAACTTCCGCCGCATACCGGGAGTCCGAAATAAAGATTTACGGTTTTCAGGAAACCGAGGGCCTTGGGATGCTTGAACTCTCACTGGATATAAATCGGATATCCGGATGGGGCGCATCTATCCGTGAACTGGAGGAGCTTGAAGTGGGCTTTACCCTGGTGTGGGCAAGCGCGAAGGACGAAGTCCTGCTGGAGTTTTGTTTCCTGTTTGAGAACCGGTACCTCGGGAGAATCAGGGAAAGACTTGAATCCCTGGTCCGGAGCGAGGCCGGCGAGTCGCTTGCCCTTCGCTTTCCCGTTGAACTGATCGGCTTTCAGGGACCCCATTTCGGGGATCGTTGCGGAATCGCGGAAGCCGCCTTCGGTGTATTGAAGGATAACGGTGTTTCGATGCTGGGCGCGGCGTGTTCCGGCGCGGTTGTCAATCTGGTCATGCCCGAAGGGGGGATCAGGGCGGGGGTGCCGCTTCTGGGCCGGGTCTTTTCGGTTCCTTCGAAGGCAAGAAGGCCGGAGCAAGGCTGATGCCGGCCCATGAATCATTCGTATAAAAAGAGTGTTTGATCAATGATGAAAAACGAAGACCTTTCCAGTGAAATCCACCTGCGGTGCAGTATTTTCGACTCCCTTTCCTATCCGACCCTTATCCTCGATCCAAATATGAAGATCCTGAGCGCGAACCGGAGTTTCAAGGATAAATTCGGCGAGGATTGCAATGTGGTTGGGAAGAGATGCCATGAACATTTTTACAACTTGGATACGCCGTGCAGCGAAGAGAAATGCCCGCTTCCCAAGGTTTTCGCGGAAAAAAAGGGGCGGAATATTTTAATCGGGGAAAACCGGGACGGCATCGAGGTATGGGAGGAACGGGTCTTTTCCCCCATACTGGATGACGCGGGGGAAGTGGCCTATGTCATCGAGAGCATAAGGGATGTGACCCACGTCAAGGCCCTTGAAAGGGAGCTTGCCGGGACCCGGAACCTTATGGAGAAGATGATCCAGAGTTCCGCCAACGGGATCGTGGCGGCGGACATGGAGGGCAATGTGCTGCTGATGAACGGGGCGGCCCAGGAGCTTTTCGGCTACAGCTTCGAGCAGTTTAAAATGGAGAAAAACGTGGCGGAGCTCTATCCGCCCGGCGTGGCAAAAGAGGTCATGCAAAAGATCAGGAGCGAGGATTACGGCGGAAGGGGCAAGCTCCAGAACAGCAAGGTGGACATCATCGGCCCCACGGGCGAGACCATATCCGGCGAGATCTCGGCGGCCATTATTTACGAGGGCGGAAAAGAGATGGCCACCATGGGTATCTACGCGGACATCACGGAAAAAAACGCCGTGAAAAAGAAGCTGGAGGAGACCCAGAAGCGCCTGGCCCAGGCGGAGAAAATGGCCTCCGTGGGAAGATTGGCCTCGGGAGTGGCCCATGAGATCAACAACCCCCTGACGGGAATCCTCTTCTATGCGGACATGGCCCTTGAAACCCTGCCGAAGGATGATGCGTTAAGGGACGATATGCGCTGTATCGTGGAGGACGTGGACCGCTGCAAGAAGATCGTCAAGGACCTTTTGACCTACAGCAGGCAGTCGAGCCCCACGAAGAACCTTGTCCGTTTGAACTCCCTTGTTGATCAGAGCCTCGGCCTTATCCACGACCAGCGGGTCTTTGGAAACGTGAAAATAGAGAAGATAATGCCCGACGACACCATTGCCGTGAACGTGGACAGCACCCAGCTCAACCAGGTGATCATCAACCTCGTGATGAACGCGGGGGATGCAATGGAAGGTTCCGGGACACTGACGCTTGTCTCGGGCCGGGACGAATCGGCGGGCACTGCCTGCCTTACGATTTCGGACACGGGATGCGGAATACCCGAAGAGGACCTGCCGAATATCTTCGACCCCTTTTTCACCACCAAACTGCCACAGAAGGGCACCGGCCTCGGCCTGTCCATCGTGTACGGAATCATCAAGGAGAACGGGGGAAGCATTGCGGTCAAGGAGACCAGCCCTGCCGGAACAACCTTTATTATTGAACTTCCGCTCCACCGCGCCCCATAAAGGAAAATAGTTAGGATGACACAGACAAGCGAGACCGAAAATACCTTCAAGTACAAGGTCCTGGTTATAGACGATGAGGCGCGCATCCGGGACGTGGCCGGCCGGATGCTCTCCAAGGATGGGTTCGAGGTGGCAACCGCCCCGACGGGTGAAGCGGGAATGAGGATGATTGACGAGGAGCATTTCGATATCATCCTCCTGGACCTTATGATGCCGGGGCTTTCCGGCCTCGAAGTCCTCCCCAGGCTCAAGGCCCGCCATCCCTACTCGGTGGTGATCGTGATAACGGGTTACGCGACCCTCGAATACTCCATCGAAGCCATGAAAAAGGGCGCGTTCGACTTTATTCCCAAGCCCTTTTCTCCCAGGGAGCTTCGCATCGTGATCGCCAAGGCCATCGAGTTCATCGGCAATCTCCATGATATTGCCAATGAAAAGTCCCGGCTGAGCGTCCTGGTGGACCGGATATCGGGGGGCGTCATGGCAACCGATGTCCATAAGCGGGTCGCCCTTGCCAACCCCGCCTTCCTGAAAATGGTGGATTATTTCGGAGATGAGGCGATCGGCCGCAAGGCATCGGAGGTCCTCGGGAACAGAGCCATGGAGGTTATGATCGACAGGATCCTGTCGGCACCGGATGATATGAACGCCGAGTTGACGGAGGAGCTGGACCTTGGAAGCAAAATCGTCAGCATCCGGTGCGTGCCCTTCAGGGACCGGCTCGACCGGGTCCTCGGCACCATCACGGTGTTGAACGATATCACCGCCCTGAAGAAGATGGACCGGCTCAAATCCGATTTCGTGTCCATGGTCGCCCATGAGATCCGAAGTCCCCTCAACACCATCGGCATGCAGATCAACGTGATCCTGGACGGACTGGCCGGGGAGGTGACCGAAAAGCAGGGGGAGATCCTCGGCAGGGCCTATGAAAAGATCAGGATGCTCAGCGACCTCTCCACGGAACTCCTGGACCTGGCCCGGATCGAATCCGAGCTGATCAACCAGGAGATGGAGAGTGTGGAGATGGGCCCTCTCCTTGAAGCGCAGACGGCCTTTTTCCAGGAAGCCGCCCGGTCAAAGGGTATCAGCCTTGAACTCCAGCCCCTCCCGGTGCTGCCGAGGGTTCTGGCAAATCGCCGGAACATGGAGGAGGTCTTCTCCAACCTCGTGAGCAATGCCCTGAACTACACGCCGGACGGCGGCAAGGTCGTGGTTCGGGCCGAAGGCGACGAAAACCATCTTCGCCTATGCGTGAGCGACAACGGCCTCGGAATCGGGGAGGAGAACCGGGAGCGGATATTCGAACGATTCTTCCGGGTCAAGGACGAGAACACGGTGGGAATCGTCGGCACCGGGCTCGGGCTTCCCATCGTCAAGAGCATCGTTGATGCCCATAACGGAAAGATCGAGGTAAGGAGCGAGCCGGGCAGGGGCAGCGAGTTTCATGTTTGCCTTCCCATCATCCGTCCGAGACCTTGAACCCTCCCACCAGCTCCTTGAGCTTCCTGGAGTATTCGGAAAGATCGCCGGCGCTGCTGTTTACCTGTGAGCTGCTGTTGGTGATCTCCTCGGCCACCTTGTTCACCTCGGCGATCTCTCCGGCGATCTCAACTGCCGTTGTGGTGCTCGCGGCAACGTTCTCGTTGACTCCGGCGATCCCCTCGGCCGCCCGTGAGATATTGCCGGCGATCTCGCCCGTTGTGGCGGATTGCTCCTCCACGGCGGTGGCGATGGTGGAAACGATCTCGTTGACGCTGTCGATCACCTCGGAGATATGCCCGATTTCGGTGACCGTGCCGCTGGTGCCGGTCTGGATCTCCTCGATCCGGGACTTGATGTCCAGGGTGGCTTCGGCGGTCTGGCGGGCCAGCTCCTTGATCTCGCCGGCCACGACGGCAAACCCCTTGCCCGCCTCTCCGGCGCGCGCCGCCTCGATGGTGGCGTTGAGGGCCAGAAGGTTGGTCTGTTCGGAGATCTCGGTGATCGCCTCCGTTACCCTGCTGATCTCAAGGGCCGCCCTGCCCAGCTCGTCCACCTTGACCGATGCGCTCTTCGTCTTTTCAACGGCATCCCCCGTAATGGAGCGGGCCTTTTCGGAGTTCTGGGCGATCTCGTTGACCGAATAGGTCATCTCCTCGGTTGCGGCCGCCACCATGTTCACATTTTCGGAGGCCTGGTCGATGGCCGAAGCCACGTTGTTCATGGTGGCGCTCATCTCTTCCGCCGCCGCCGCCGTTGAGCTTGATTTGCCGTTCATCTCGTCCGCGCCGCTCGAGAGGGAGCCGGATATCTCGAAGAGCTCTCCGGAGGATCCGCTCACCGTTGCGGCGGTGCCCGAGATCTCCCGGATAATGGGTTCGAGCTTGTCGATAAAGAGGTTGAACCAGCCGGCCAGCTCTCCGATCTCGTTTTTGGAATCGATGGTCAGGCGTCGGGTGAGGTCGCCCTCGCCCTGGGCAATGTCCTTGAGCATGTTCACCGTTGTGTTGATGGGGGCCACAACGGCCTTTACGATAAGGAAACTCAGGATGAGGAGGGTGATGATACTGACGGCGGTCACGATAATGCTTACAAGGTCGCCGGTATGCTGGGTCTTCTGGAGATCCTTTTCGGTGAGACCGGCGATCTCCAGTGCCGCCTTCTTTACCTCCTGGGTGTTTTCCGACAGCTTTTTCTGAAGTTCCCCTGTTTCCAGCCAGAGGGAGAAGATGCTTTCCTCGAGCTCGTCGATAAGGGGAACCGGTTCCTGGGATTCCTCCCATATCCCCTTGAGCTCTTCGGAGGTGATGGCGTTCAGGTTGATGCCGATGTTCTTTGCCCTAAGGGCAAGCTTTGCCTTGACGGCCTTGTGGGCCTCGAGATATGCATCGGTCCTGGCGTAGAGGAAGAGGTCCATGAAGTTGAGGAGCCGCTCGTTCCAGTTGCCGATATTGTCCTTGAATTCGGTTTTGAGGGTGAGTTTGCCGGCGTCGATAAACTCGCCTTCCATGAGGAGCTCGGCTTCCTCCTGGTCGATGGCGCCCACGGCCCGGGACATGGAGGTGATGATGCCCTTGATATGGCCGTGCATCTCGTCTCTTTTATCACTGATTTCCGTGAGATTGGCCGTTATGGCGGAGAACAGGTCGTCATGGCTCTTGTTGAGCTTTTCGATGTCGGCGGCCAGGGCGCGGATGGCTTCATTGTCCGATTCCTCGCCGATCTCCGTGACCTCGCCGTGAATTTCCTTGCGGATCTCCTTGTGCCGGGTCAGAAGCGAAGGGTCGAGGCTGCTTGCGAAACGCTCTTCGATAATCATGCTCTCGAGGGTGTGTTGCACGATAAGTCGACTGTCTTTACCGATCGCCAGCTTGAGTCCCCTTGAAGCTTCGAGGAAAAAGTTCATCCCCGCGATGGTGGCGATACCGATAATCCCCAGCAGGGATAAGAGGATGATCCTGAATCGAATACTCTCCGTGTTTAAGTATTTTAGAGACATTTGCCGACTCTCCTGTTGATTATATTGTAAGCCGCAAGCTTTGTTCCGGTGCGTGATGTTTACCGGGGCGCGGCTCTTTCTGCGGCGCGGAACGCAGAGAAACCCCGTTGTTGAAAAAACCGGGCGGTGGGGAGCCGCCCGGCGGCATCGATATTATTCGTATACGCCCGCGACCATGACATAGTCCATTCCGGGAACCCGGTATGAATAGGAGTTCTTCTGGGAGGGTTTCTTTTCCCCGGGTTTGGGCCACATGTACATGGTCCACCCCTCGCCATCGGTGTTGGCCTTGTTGAGATAGTCCATCACGAACATCACGCCGTTGATATCCTTGATGGATTTGAGGTTCCTGCCGAGGAGTCCGGGCTTGAAGGGGTGTGCTCTCATGATGCCGGTCTTCAGTTCCATGCAGAGCACATAGGAGTCTTTCCATACAAAGGGCCCCTTGGGATCGTTTATTTTCGCGAAGGTGGCTTCCGGCCCCTCCTTGAGAAGCATTTCCGCCGCGGCTTTGGCCATTTTGATGCATTCTTCCTTGGTGGCCTTTTCTTCAGCCGAAGCAGTGTTGAGCAGGATGGTGGAGGCAAAAAGGACGAGTGCGGAAATGATCAGTTTTTTCACGATGATTCTCCTTGTTGAATTGATTTGACGGGTGTCTTTCGGGATCACGTGGGATCTCTCTTTTCAAAATCTTTTAAAGAAAATACGTGCCGATGGGGGTGTTGTCCAACGCCCAGCACCGTTCACGGCACGCCCTTTTGATTCACAGCCAAGTTTGCATTTTGTGTGCCGGCAAACACAGTGTGTCTATAGTGTAATAAATTCAGGGCTATAGATTCTTTTGCCCCTTGGTCGGAATGGAGGGGAGCCCTCGTTTTGTGAAGATGTCAAGTGGGGTATTACAAAGGGAAAAAGAGGGAGGTGGAAGGTGTCAATTAATCTTTGACACAGTCAAGTCTCATTTGACATTCCGTGGAAAGTCAAGATCTGCTTGACGGCCGCCTACTGGACATGGAAAACCGGTGGGGGATCGTTCAAGACGGCGGGCCTTCCCTTGATCTTGATTTCACCGGAATTATCTTCATTCGCGAATCTCCCCCCGCTTTAGTCGGGGATATCAGCATTTTTCGACAGTTTTTTGCGGTTCCAAAAAACGAATTCAAAACCCCGCTTGCGGTTCTTTCCTCTATGACAATATTTCTTTCAGTTCTTTGAGCCGGTATGAAATGGTGGCCAACAATCCATGGGCACCGGTACCATTTTGCCTGCATCAACCCGGGCAGGGCCGTACCCTGTCGGTTTAACGACCCGCGAAAGCCCCTCGTTTTGGAGAGGGGAGAGCCGACACTATCGGAAAACAGCTTCCTGGAGATCTCGGACAACAACCCCGGACGCATCTCAAGGTGTTCCGGGATTGTCGCCGGAATGGCCGATGCGTGGGGCGGAAACTATAATAACCCCGCGTTGCGGGGGAATCAACCCGGAACCGGGGAAGCAACGGGTCCGGGTGCCGGGATTTGGACATCATCTGTGGTTTACAGTACAGGGGCTTGAACCTGTGAAATGAACCGTTAATAAGGAGAATATGATGGAACTGAAAAGGAATAAGAGATCAACGTGGAACATTCTCAAGACGTTGTTAAGTAAAAAAAGTCCCCCCCTCTACCAACGCTTGAGCGGTGTTCCGGAGTTCGATCCGGAGAAACACTCGGACGGGTGCAGCGGCGGGATGTCGCTTCTCTATACCATGGCACCCGACAAGGTGAAGGATAAACACGGTCTGTTCCTGCCCTGGCGCTCCTGCTGCGAGGGGCACGACAGGGCATACTATTACGGCGGCACGGCCGAGGAGAAAAGAATCGCGGATGAGAAACTCATGGCGTGCGTGAGTGAAAAATTCGGCGACTCCACAAAGGGGCGCCTGTTGGGGAAGGGCATGGAGATGGCCGTGAAACTCGGGGGAAAACCCTATTACCCCACATCCTACCGCTGGGGGTATGGAGAGGATTTCAGGGAAACGACCGGGGATTCGGACGATGAGTGAGATTCCAGGAACAGTTGCCGGACCCGGCATGGGCGTCGGATGAGTACGGCCGTTGCCCCCTTGCCCGGGCAAGGGGGCTTTTACCCGCCGGCGCCGTCCCTGTCGGGAACCCGGTACACTCCGCCGCCGACCCGGATGAAAGATTCTCCCCCCTTATCGTCCATCCACCTTACGATTTTGGTAAGGGCCCTTTCGGAAAACTTGATCCTCTCTCCCCCGTGCGCAGTATAGAGATTGTCGTTTTCGATCCAGAGGCATTCGGGGTCGAGGACGAGCATTCTTTCCGTGTTCAGTATAAGTTCGATTTTGCTTTCGAATACCCTGATATCAAATACAAAAAGGGCTGTGTCCTCGAAATGGAAATAGACTTTCTCGCGAACATCCCCGTTTGTCCGACCGACGAAATATCCCTTTTCATCCCTCTGGATGGCCCTGTTGAAATGATCGATAATTTTCTTTTTTTCAAACCTGCCGAATCTGTTGTGCCACCTGCCGTTTCCATCCAGCCGGAAAACCGCCTGCTCCCTTGGTATTTCGATCACCTTCGGTTCCTTGTTCAATGGGTAAAGCGCCTCCATTGGGTGTCTTGACAACGTATCATTCACATTCACGGCCGTGAACACGCAAATTCCCGGCCGTGAACAGGGCGTTTCCTTTTCATTCCCGGTGTCGTTGGTGGATCGGTACCGGCGAACTTACCGTACCGTATAGCACACCGGCGCCATGATGCGGAACCCGATTATTCCGGGGAAAGATTGTTTGATGAATGAGACAGTGTCTCATTATCTTGCTGTTGGCGACGTATTGAGACAATGTCAAACTTCTATTTCCTGCCTTCGGGCCGTGAAACCCTTGGGGTTATCCCTGGGATACAAGTTTCTTTAGCTGCTTTTGTGAGTGGATTTTTTCCAGCTCTTTGAACCGGCATGGGATCCGTTCAGCAATCTTGGAACGGGTAAAACCATTTGAGTAAGTACCAACCTGTCGCGGGTGGGCGTCAGAGGGAGAGGGGCTCGAAGAAGCCCTTGGTTTTAAGCCCTGGGAGCCGTCACTCTTGTTGATTATTGACGGCCTGTAAAAAGTCCTCACTCGAAAAGCGCCCCCAACATGACGGATTCGCCGAGTTCTCGTGTTTCCATATGCCGTGGTTGAGAAATCCGCTTCGGGTTTTCAGGAAATACTTGAGTCAACATTCCGGTTTTATAAAACCGTATTTTTTCCTGGGACGTTAAGGGGGGTATGATTTTTGCTGGTTTACTGCGCTATGATGGATGTGAAGCACCATGCTCAGGGAAAATCATGGGGAACCGGTTTCCGGGCGATATGAACGGTTTTGGTCGCCGGGATCGGGTGTGGAGCACGGAAGTGGGGGACAACCCTCTAAATATGGAAAGATGAGGAAAAGAATGGGTGAAAAAATAACGGCCTTTCACGGACGAAACAGCGGCTTTAGCTTCAAGGGAAACAAGCGGCAGCTCAGCTTGATCCAATCGAACATGAAGAAGACCTTTGGAAACGAGGTGACCGTGGGAAAGATCTCGACACTCCTGAACAATTTTGCACGGGTGAGGTGGCAGCTCATATCCTCATCCGGCTTGTAAGAAGAGCTCCCGGCTATAACGGTTTGCCCGGAGAACCGAGGCTTCCGACCTTCCGGCAAGCAGAAAACAGCGATTCCCCACGGATTCGACGGATCATGGGGAGCCGGGCAGGAGCCGCTCTTGTGGAACGGCCCGTTACCAACCGAAACCCCTTGAAGTAAAATCCCGTCCCCGCTGGACTCCCCGCCCCGCGACACGCCCCGTTTGGTTTTCGCATTGAATTATTTTTAAGCTCCCCGAATCACGATCATGGGCAACCCGCTTCATGAATCCCCTTCCCGGGAACGGCACCGGGCGACAAACCTGGGGAAATATGCGTTTTATTAAAAAATTGATTTAAAAAAACAGAAGGTTCTGTTATTCTGATCAAGATCGGACGACTGCGATTCCCCCGTATCCTTCGGCGACGATGCGAGTAATGATAAGCCCACCTGTTTCGGTTTGACACCATGGATTGAAATACCGGTCGTGACCTTTCTCCCTTCCCGGGTTGTCGCGGTTTACCTCGTTTTCATTTAATCAACTGTAAAAACTCCGGATACAGGGTAATTGAAGCGCGGCGTTGCCGCAGGTGTGTTTTGCCCCTTCTCCCCCCCCTCGTGTAAAGACCTCCAGTAGAGGAGAGATGATGAGACAAAGAGTCTTTTTCCCCGGAACCGTTCCCGGGATATTCCTGGTTTCCCTTTTAATCTGGGCGGCCCACGGTGCAGCCATGCCCCTTCCGGGGCATGCCGCTCCCCCTCTGACCATCGCAACGGTCCTTTCCATCAGCGGCGACAGGGCCGAGGAGGGCCGTGCCGTAAGGGACGGGATCGAGATGTACCTGGACCAGGTAAATCGAAAGGGAGGCGTGGACGGCGGAAAAATCACCCTTCAGGTCTTTGACGACAGGAGTCTTGACAACAATTCGGTAAAAATGGCCGAGCAGGTGGCCGCAAGCAAGGCACTTGTCGTCCTGGGACACCAGTACAGCACCCATTCCGTTGCGGCGGGCGCGGTTTACAGGGCAAAAAAGATTCCCGCCATAACGGGCACCGCCACTGCGGACAGTGTCACCCGGGGAAATCCCTGGTATTTCAGGACCGTCTTCAACAACGGCCGCCAGGGGAGGATGTGCGCGTACTATGCCTACTACGCCCTCTGGCACACCACCGCCACCATCATCTACGATGAAAACGATTACGGCAGGTCGTTGAAGGTGGGATTTTTCAAGTGGGCCAGGAAGCTCGGTATGGATATCAACGATATTCATCTCTTCGGCAGCGAAAGGGAGCAGGATCTCTCCCGCGAGCTCGACGGGATCGCCGATGCGGTGATGGCGGAACAGGAGCCGGGCATCATCTTTCTTGCCATGTCCGGCGATGAGGCAAGCCGGCTGATCAGGCGATTCAGGGATGCCGGAAGGTACGATCTGACCTTGATGTCCGCCAACCGGATCGGGAAGCAGGGGTTCGTGGATAAATTTTCCCACCTGACCCTGGCCCAGGCCAGCCCGGGGTTCTACACGGACGGAATCCACGCGTCCACGGACATGCTCTTTGATGTGGCAAGCCAGTCCGCCCTCGCTTTCAGGCGGGATTTCATGAAGCGTTACGGCAAGGCTGCGGATGCGGGCGCCGCATATTTTTACGATGCCGCCATGGTGGCGGTCGAGGCACTGAAAAAGGCCGGCGTCACCGGCGGGAATACGGCGGAAGACAGGCGCAGGGTCCGGGAAAGCCTCGCCGGGATCAACAGCCTCGCCGAGGCGGTCCACGGCGTTACCGGCACGATCTTCTTCGACGAAAACGGCGATGCCATCAAGTCCGTGCCCGTGGGGGAGTTTCGGGACAACCGCTTTGTCTCGGCCGCCCTGCAGCTTGCACCCGTGACAAACCTCAGAAAGGTGAAGGAGTACGACCAGAGCTGGAAGATGGGGCACGCGGAATCGTGGGAAAGCGATGTGATCCGGATCCGGGAGGGAGCATACCTCAAGGAGATCCAGGTTGTTTATACGGGTATCCATATCAACAAGATCTCCGACATCAACTTCAGGGAGGGGACCTGCGCCATGGATTTCAACCTCTGGTTCCGATATGAGGGAGATTTTGAGAGCGACAGGGTGGAGTTTCTCAATGCCGAGGGAAAGGTGTTCATGGGAAATCCCGTGGAAAAGAGCGGCGACGGCAGGATGAAATACGTTTTATACCATATCAAGGGGGTTTTCAGGATCGATTTCCTGCCGGATCGCTTCACGTACAACAGGCATGCCCTGGGGGTCAGCATCCGTCACAAGGAACTGACCCGGGAGAAGCTTATCTTCGTGGTGGACCTGGTAAAGATGGACCCCGAGGCCATGCTCGCCGGGATGCGGCGGAAGAAGGTCGTGGGAGGGGGCGGGGAACTTTCGGTAAAAAACATATCGTTCTTTCAGAGCATTGAAAAGCGGAACAGCCTGGGGGATCCCCGTTACCCCGTGGGCAGGGGGCAGCTCTCCTATTCGGGCCTGAATGCGGTGATCGATGTGGAGAATACATCCTTTTCCATACGGGGGATCATCCCTGAAAAGGTGGCGCCCTATGTTTTTCTTGCGGCTTTCCTGCTTTTGACGACAACCACCCTCGCCCGGAACATCTCCTTTGGAAAGCGGCATGGAAAACTGGTCTGGTTCCTGGAGTCCCTCTCCTTTATCCTGCTTCTGCTGGCCGGGGAGATCGTCCTGGTGGGCTGGCAGGTGGGGATGATGAACTCCGACAACGTGAAGAGCGTTGTAACGGCTTTCAGCATCCTCTGGTGGGGGGTTCCGGCATATGCTGCGGTGCGGGCAATCCGTACATTTTTTTTTGTGCCCGTGGAGGAGAAGAGCGGGCGCAGGATTCCACGCATCATTTACCATATGGTCTCCTTTCTCGTCTACAACCTGGCCCTGTTCGCCGTGGTCGCCTTTGTTTTCAACCAGAAGCTCACCGGTATTCTGGCCACCTCCGGTGTGCTGGCCATGATCATCGGCCTTGCGATCCAGATCAATATCTCAAATGTCTTTTCCGGCATCGCCATCAATATCGAACGCCCCTTCAGGGTGGGGGACTGGGTCAAGATAGAGAACTACAAGGAGGCATGTGTCGCGGACGTGACCTGGCGGACCACCCGCCTGAAAACAAGGGACGGCTGTATCGTGAGCATTCCCAACAGCGTGGCCTCGGAGGCGGTGGTTCACAACTTCAACTATCCGGATGATCGTTACGAGCTGGTGATTCCCATCCACGTGGAGCCCCTTCACCGGCCCGAACGGGTGGGGAAAATCGTTCGAGATGCCCTTCAATCACTGGAGTTTACAGTGAACGAGCCGGACACGGGGATCAGTTTCCGGGGATATACGGAGTGGTCCGCCGAGTTCGTGGTGCTGCCGGTGATGACGGACTATGCAAAGAAAAACGTCTTTCGATCGATCCTCATGGGGCGGATGTGGGATTACCTGGACAGGGCCGGGATCAAACCGGCGGTCCCCCGTACCGAGGTCCGGCGTATTCCCCGGGAGCCTTGGATCGGAGGCGGCGGGGTGTCGGGCGTGGAACTCTTGAACCGCCTGTCTCTGTTCGATCCCTTTCCACCGGAGGAAAAGGAAAACCTCGGAGGAATGCTGGCGCAATGCAGCTTTGAACCGGGGGAGTGCATTACGGGCACGGAAACGGGGCACGGGAACGGAATGCTGTGGCTCATCGAAGAGGGGATCGTCGGGGTTTTTTCCTCGGAAGCCTCGGGCGGGTTCGACGAGATGGCGCGCCTCGGCCCCGGTTCCGTCTTCGGCAGCGGAAGCGAGCTGCAGGAGCATTGCGGCACCTCACTGTGTCTCCGGGCGATTTCACGGGTACACCTGTTCACCCTGGAAAAGCGGGCCATTCTTCCGGTGATTGAAAAGCTTCCCGGTTTCTTCGAACACCTCAACAGGCAGATGGGGATGCTGGGGGAGATGATCAGCACGCGAAAGGGGGAGCACAGCCCCCTTGACACGGGCGGCGGGGTTGCCGGCAGCACACTCCTGTCCCGTGTTATGCAGTTTTTTTCCCGGCGCAGGTACCGGCGGATCAGTATTCCCTCGGAACTGGATATTCGGGTGATGGACAGGGAGGAGCTGCTGGGATCCCTTGCGGATATTGGAAAGGGAGGGCTCCGCATCCGCTGCTCCGGAAACGAAAAGAAAATTAGCGAGGGGGACAACGTCCATATCAACATACGTCTCAGGGGGATTCTGGAGGAACCGTTCACGGCCGAGGCCGAGGTTACGTTTATCAAACTGGAAAAAGGAACAAACCGGTTCGGCCTCCATTTTCCGAAACTGAATGAAGTGCAGGCCGGCCAGATCTCAAAACTCATGGAGAGTGTTGTAAGGCGAAGAGCCGCAGACGATTCGCGCGCGGATCAGCCGCTTCCCCCTTCCCCAATGGGGGGAGACTCGCCGGTAAGTTCCGAGGCGGCTGAAACCCGCGCGCGGACCCTCCCGGAGGCCGGCGAGGGGATCCCGGGAGGGGACGTTGTCCAAGTCGGAGCCATCCCCCCCGGCACCGCCGAGCCCGGGTAAAACCGTTTGAGTAAGTACCAACCTGTCCCGGGCGGGCAAACAGCTCTTGACAATATGAATGGGGCAACGTAACCCTAATGCAGTCGTTGGATAACATGAATATGTGATTGGACCGGCCCACCGGAGGCACGGGCTGATGACCGCCGGGGGCAGTGCCGTTGACCGATGCTTGCTTCATATGCGGGACGCATCCCCTGCATGCGGGTCTTTCCAGGGGCGGTGTGGGGGTGGATGCGATAATATGGATGATCGGAAGAGAATACTGTATCTTACATTGCTCGAGAACTTCAATTTCGTGGTTGTGTTCCTCTATTACTTTTTTGCCTCAAGGGGGATGTACGAGGCCAAGCTCTGGCCGGTACCCTTTGCGATCTCCATCGCCTCCCTCCTCGGCCCCTTTATACCGGAAAAAAAACAGCACCGTTCCAATCTTGTTTCCTTCATAAAAAAAATGGATCCGTGCCTGAGCAATATCAGCTTCAGGCTGCCTTTCAACGGGGCCCTCGGGGTTATGGTCCTCGGGTTTGTCCTGTTGCTTGCGGGAATATGATATCCGCCGTTTCCCGTTAAAGCGCGGAGTGCGCCGGCAAAATCCGAACCCGGTTTTCAGGGCACGCCGTGTCCCATGGGCAAGGGGTTTTGAATACACCGGGATGCGGCGGGGATATCCGCTGCGGACTTTTTTTGGAGCGCATCCCGCAACACGGCAAGGAACCGTTGCAGCGGGATACGCCGCTGGTTTACAATCCGGCCGGCCTTGGGCCGCAAAGCCCGAGACTTCAACCTTGGGTAGCTCACACGCCGTTCAGCGACCAGTCGTAATCCAGGTGTTTGACCTTGAGGTTGCCGTTCTTTTCGGTGATCATTCGCAACAGGTCCGCTTTCGCATATTTCTTGAAAAACGCCGGGATCCCTTCGGGAAAGTCTCCCTTGAACCATTTGAAGATCTTGCTCACATGGAGCACGTTCTCTTCGAGGCGGTTGCGTTCGGGGTCGTTCAGAAAGGAGACGGTGGCATCGTCGAGCTGGGCGTCTAAGATGCTCCCCGAGTAGGGCTCGGGCCGAAGGGGGGGGCAGCCCTTTGAAGCGCAGTTCACGGCAAAGTGAACCCTGGGATCCTTGAAAACGGGGCGCAGGATATTGTGCTCCACATCGTCCAGGGTGATCACCTTGCCGTCCACCCGGACGATCTTCTTCTTCCAGGGGCTGGAGAAAAGGGTCCCCAGCTCCTTGATGGATTTAACGTCCGGATACTTTCCCAGTATGAGTTTAACGGTCCAGGCATTGTAGAGATTGATATAAAATGCCATCCGCTCCTTGCTTTCAAGGGTATCCGGTTTGACGGCGGCCAGAATCTCAAGGTAGCGGTCCAGGGAGTTCTCCTCTTTTTTCATCCCCCCGTAATCCACCGCCCCGCCATTCACATGGCGCTGGAGCAGCTCTCCCCAGAGCCGGTTGTCCACCCCTTTCTCCGCCCATGCGGGAACGGTTCCCGCGAGGATCAGGCAGAAGAGAACGGAAGTGGTATAACGAAGTATCCTGTACTGTTTCATATCGGGTTCCTTTCTATTTCGGGGGCCGCCTCCCAGGTGTCTTGAACTGTTTCGTTCAGGTTCCTTTCGGCGGTCCCTGAAAGCCGGCACTGTTCATTGTGAATCCCATTGAAGAGACCGGGATCGACCCATGGTGTCCGGCAACGTTAACATTTCAAGCGGCCCTTGTGGTAAAGGGGCCGGTGCCGATGCTCAGTGCCGATATCATTTCAGACGCCGCTGGGGTTCAGGGCTCGATCCTTGGTGCGCGGCGGCGTTGTTACTTCGGACGTCCTTGTGGTCAAGGGTTAGCCTCTCATCCATGCATGGTATTTGGCGACCCACTTGAGGGTTTTTTCGGGCACCCTTGCCTTTTTCCACTCCCCGGCCGCATACTTGTTGGCCTCGGAAAGGGTGGGGTAGATGTGGATGGTGCCCATGATCTTGTTCAGCCCCAGCCCGTTCTTCATGGCCAGGATATACTCGGCGATGATATCCCCCGCGTGGGAGCCCATGATCGTGACCCCCAGGATCTTGTCCTTTCCCGGCACGGTGAGCACCTTCACGACCCCGTGATCCTCGGAATCGGCGATGGCGCGGTCAAGGTCGTCGATCCCGTAAGTGGTGACCTCATAGGGAATCTTCTTTTCCCTTGCCTCGGTCTCGTTGAGTCCCACCCTTGCCACCTCGGGATCCGTGTAGGTTGCCCAGGGGATCACCCGGTAATCCGCCTTCATATGCTTGAACCGTCCGAACAGGGCGTTTACCGAAGCATACCATGCCTGGTGGGCGGCGGTGTGGGTGAACTGGTAGGGGCCCGCCACGTCTCCGGCGCAGAAGATATTGGGAAAGTTGGTCCTGAGGAGTTCGTCGGTCTCGATGGTGCCGTTTCCGGCAAGCTTGACCCCCAGCTCGGAAAGGCCGAAGCCCTTTGTGTTGGCCGCGCGCCCCAGGGCCACGAGGATCTGGTCGAATTCCACGCGCACCTCCTCGCCGCCGTGCTCACAGACCAGCACCTTGTTTCCCTCTTCCACCACGACTTCCTTTGCGCGGTGGCCGGTGAGGACCCGGACCCCCTCCTTTTCAAAGCGCGCCTTTACATGGTCCGAGATCTCGGGATCTTCCCGCCCCATGATGCGGGGGGCCATCTCCACCTGGGTAACACTTGAACCGAGCCTCGCGAACGCCTGGGTCAGCTCGCAGCCGATGGGGCCGCCCCCCAGCACCACGAGTCGTTCGGGTCTTTCCCGGATCTCCCAGATCGTGTCGCTGGTGAGATAGGGAACATTGGAAAGACCGGGGATGGGCGGGACAAGGGGCCTTGCGCCGGTTGCGATGACGATGCTCCGGGTGGTGAGCACCTTGCCGTTTACCCTCACCTCGTAAGGGGAGAGGATGCGGGCTTCCCCCTTTATGCACTCCACGCCGAGCTTGGTGTACCGTTCCACCGAGTCGTGGGGCTCCACCTTCCGGATCACCCGGTGGACCCTTTCCATGATCTCGGCAAAATCAAAATCGAATTTTCCGGATCTGAACCCGAACTCTTTTGCCCGGGCCGCATAGGAGAGCATTTTGGCCGATCGGATCAAGGCCTTGCTGGGCACGCAGCCCGTGTTGAGGCAGTCGCCCCCCATCTTGTGCTTTTCGATAAGGGCCACCTTCGCCTTGACCACGGCGGCGATATAGGAGGTGACAAGGCCCGCCGCGCCCGCGCCGATGACGATGAGGTTGTAGTCGAACTTCTCCGGCTTCTCGTACTTGTCCAGGACCTTTCGCGCGTTCACCGTGTCCACGATCTTCTTGGCGGCAAGGGGGAAAATACCCAGCAGGGCAAAGGAGAAGAGGAGGGCCGGGGACAGGATGCCCGAAAGGGATTCGATCCCGGCAAGCTGGGTGCCGGCATTGACGTAAACGATGGTGCCGGCCAGCATGCCCGCCTGGCTCACCCAGTAGAAGGTTCGGGTCCTGATGGGGGTGAGCCCCATGGCCAGGTTGATGGCAAAGAAGGGAAAGACCGGCACCAGCCTGAGGGTGAACAGGTAGAAGGCCCCGTCCTTTTCCATGCCCTCGTTGATGGCGGCAAGCTTGTCCCCGAACTTCTCCTGGACGTAGTCCTTGAGGATGAAACGGGATACGATAAAGGCCAGGGTGGCGCCGATGGAGCTGGCAAAGGAGACCGCCACGGTGCCGACGAATATGCCGAACAGGGCGCCGCCGGCAAGGGTCAGCACCGCCGCGCCCGGAAGGGAGAGGGCCGCCGTGAGGATATAGATTCCCATGTAGGAGAGGACGGTGAAGAGCCTGTGTCCCTGGTAATACTCCTGGAAGGCGAGCTGCCGGGATTTCAGGTAATCGATGGTGAGGTACTGGCCGAGGTCAAGGGCAAAAAAGAGCGTTGCCGCTGCCGCGATGGCGAGAACCACGACGATTCTCGATCTGTGTCGGGTCATGTTCTGTTTCATGTGTCCTCCTTGTCGTCTCCCGCCGGAGCAAGCCGGTCTCTCCATGGGGCGGGACATCTCCGGTCGGTTCGTGAAGACAGGATTGTCCAATGATATTTGGTTTGTTATCTGTTTTCGGATCCCGTGAGGAACGATATTCCCAAGGGACCCGGTTGATCATGCTGACCGCTTCCTTGAAACGGTACGGAGTTATGTTTCACACTCCAGGGACCGGTAAAACCGCTTTGCCGCTGTTAAATCGGCAATCAGATGCGTGAATCAACCGGAACTTGATCTATCCGTTTCCATGGATGTTCCGTTTATTATTAAACCGGCAACTAAATACGCAAACCTGTCGTCAAGGCATGTACCTGTTTTTTAGATGGCATTTCGATTTGAAAAGCCGCACTTCTTAGTTGTCGGACTAATATCAACCCGTGCAGTGTGGCACTCCGTCATTTTTCCGGACATGTGGAAGCCCCCGGATTCATTCGGTGGAATTCGTCACTCCAGGATCCGGGAATCCGGGTGGTTCTTTTTCCAGGATTTCCAGTCGGTGTCCCGGGAGGGGATCAGGGGCAGCCATTTCTTGAAGTATTTTCCCTGGATGCCCATCAACCCCTTTTGGTATGGATACCAGAGGGAGCCGCTCTCCTTATCGTAGAGCACAAAGGTATCGTTGTAGGTCCAGCCCGAGGGGGCCAGCGTCAGGACCGTTCCGTCTATTTCGCGGCTGTACACAGCCGCCAGGTCCACCAGCGGTCAGTACGCCGCCGCGATCATCCTGTCCTTGATCCGGCTGTTGGCGATCTCGTGGCGGACAAGTTTGGGTACCGAGTAAGCCCTGGCCTCGTCCTTGGCTGCGACGGCGATGACCCGTGGGTTTCTTCCCCGGGAGCGGGGCTCGGTCCGGAACTCCGAATCGTCCAGGGGGCGGATGGTGTCCCTGCCGATTCCGTATTGAAAGAACCTTGGTTTGAACCCAAGGGAAGCCGCCTGGGTAATGTCCCAGGTCTCGCCGGTCCGATCCGTTATCGAGACCTCGGGGTCGTCCCATGCGAAGGTCGCGCCCGCCGGGACAAGGCAAAGCAGCGCGCACAGGGCGAAAAGTATGTATGCGGGTTTTTTGATGTCCATTTGGTGCCTCCGGAAAAAAATCAACGGGGTTTGAAACCCTGAACGGCAACTGTTTTAGTTGCCTTTTGACGGTTAGTCGCTCCGGAGCGCAAAACCTTACAAAAAAAATTCGCTGATAATACTTTTTACGCATGGGGCGCCCTATGAAAAGGTGCTCTTTCAATCATGCGACTTGAATAGTGGTGCCCTATGCGGTCATCTGTTCGAAAAAACGGAATCCGACTCTTTGCAAGGGGATCAAAGGTGATGTCGGTTTCTTGATGAAACGATCGAATGTCGTGAATCGGTTTCCCCCCCCGAAGGTTGGTGGCCCTGAAAAAAGTCGCCTCTTGGAAGTTTGGGCACAACATGCGGGTTTTGTCGAGCTCTCGAATTACTAAATGTTGAGGGTGGAAAATCTGCTTCGGACTTTTTACGAGTGCATCAAGGTTGGGGTTTACGTTTTCTTAACGCTTTTGGCGATGGATTCCTTCATCCGTTTCCTGACGTCTTCGGGCAGAGTTGGAAGCGGTGCTTCGGGCGTTTTGCCGCCGGCATGGAGGGCCATCAGTTTTTTTATGAACTTCAGTTGTTTTTCATATCTCGCGCAGTATTTGCACATCATGAGATGAAACCGTATGCCCATCCGCTCCAGGAACGGGGGCGGATCGTCCAGGGCCCTTGAGACCTTTTCCGAAACCTGGTCGCATTTGAATGTCCAATGGTTGATATATTTAAATGCCATCTGTCTTGAACCACCTCTTCTCCAGGCATTTTCGGAGGGACATGCGCGCCCGGTAGAGCATAACCCATAAATTAGTCGCGGTAATCCCCAGATCCTTACATATTTTCTCCGAATCCTCCCCGTCGATCTCCTTCATGGTAAAAACACCCGCCGGTCTCCGGGAGACGGTACCGAGGCATTTTGCGAGAATCTTCCTGAATTCGCTCCGGTCGTACAGCTCCTCCGGGGAAGGGGACCAGCGGGAAGGCTTGTCGGCCCAGCCGCCGTCCGAGTCAAAATCCTCCCCGGGAGCCGGTCCCGCCGTTTCCAGTGGTGCTTCCCTGGTGTATTTTGCGGCGACCTTTCTGTGATGGTCGATGATCTTATGCTTCAGGATACCGGTGAGCCAGGTTTTCTCGGCGGATCTTTGCTCGAACCCTGAGAGGGACTGGATGGCGGAAACGAATGTCTCCTGGACCACCTCCTCGGCAACGGCGGGGTCCCTTACCCGCAAGAGGGCGTATCGGTAAAGGGTGTCCCCGTATCGGTCCACCCAGAATTCAGGTCCCTTGCCCCTGCTCTCTTTTTCAAGCGTTGTCGTCATATTTATCTGTTTACATGGGTATCAGAATTGGTCTTTGAATGCCTCGAACGCAGCCTTCAGTTCCGAAAGCTCATCCCTTAATTCCTCCACCGTTTTTTCGAGCGTTTCCATCCGATTGGCCGGAGCGGCGGGAGTTTCCCCGGAAACGGGAGCCTGGGTGTCGCTTTGTGTATCCCCGCTTTCCGCCGGGTCCGAAAGGAGGTGGGTGTAGCGTGATTCCTTGTGGCCCGGCAGCCTGGGAAGCTGTTCGACAAACCCGTATCCCGCAAGGTTGTCCATCACGCCGTGGAGCGCCCCAAGATCCTCGAAGGTGCAGAGCCTTGTGGTTCTCGTGCGGATCGCCCCGGGGGTCTGTGGCCCCCTGAGGAGCAGGACGCAGAGTACGGCCGCTTCTTTTGGCACGAGGCTGTTGTCCCGGGTGAGGAGTTCCTCGTACTTTGGAACCCGCCCCACCGTGTCCCTTTGCACCAGGCCCTTTTGTATCAGGTTGTCCGTCACCCCTTCCACCGTTGCCTCGTCATAGGAGGCAACCGGATCGCGATTGGATTTCTGGTTGCAGGCATTGGTCAGGGCATTCAGTGAAAGGGGATAGTAATCGGGAGTGGCCAGCGATTTTTCCATGAGGCTGCCGAGGACGCGTATCTCTTCGGGGGTGAGGATGATCTGCATGGTATTTCCTTTTTCCGGATTTTGAACATGGTAAGCTGAACGTCCCTATATGATTAATACGGGAGCTCTTTTTTTGCAACAGCGGATGAACAATTGTGGGGTACCTGTATCACGGAATGCATGGACGGAAATCATGCTGTTGCGCAGGCCGCCCCCTTGCCGATTGCCGTTGTCACGGGTTCGTATCGTTACAAATTGGCGGTTGTTGATTTTAGTTGTTGGAGGGGGGACCCGCCTTCTCGGTGTTTGCCTCGTGGGATTACGGGGTAACACTTGAGAAACGGAACCGTTTGTTGTTAGTATATGGATGACGATTGTAAATTATGGGGTTAAATGAATGACGTTGGTTCAGGCGTGGCCTTTTGGGGAGGGCATTGGCCCGATCCGAGGGGAGCCGGGAATTTGCCGGCAAGGGTGACGGGAAGGTTTTTCAATTTGAAAGGGACGGGACATGCCTAAAGAGATCAAATCGAATCTGATCCGGGAAGAAACCATCGATCTGGTGAGTAAATTTCAGATCCTGAAAGCGTTTTCCCGTCAAGATATTAGAAATCTTCTCGGAACGGAAAAAAGCGGCTACCAGGAGAGGATTGCCAAGCTGGTCCGCTACAAGGCACGGGAGATCGTTCTCAGGGAAGGGGAGTTCGACAGTTGGGTCTTCTGGATCGTTCAGGGAGAGTTTGCCGTTGTAAAGGAGGGAATCCCGGTGACGATCTTCACGCGGCCCGGGGAGGTGTTCGGCGAGATGAGCATTCTTGAATCCGGTTGCCGCAATGCCACGGTGGTTTCCCTGAAAGAGGGGATCTGCCTGAGTATCGACATGTCCATACTGGATACCCTCGACAATAAAACGGTCCGGGAAAAGATGCTGAGGGGGATTCAGCGAATGAAATCAAAAAGGCTCAGCCACACGACCCAGCGGCTGGTGGCCGAGAGAAGGCAGGGGGCAAAGGAAAAAAAGAACCTCGAGGATGAAAGAAAGCGGCTCGACGAGAGGGAGGAAAGGTTGGGCAGATGGGAACTGGCGCTGCTGGAAAAGGAGAGGGCCCTGGCGGCCCTGGAGATCGAACTTGCCGGGAAAAAAAAGGAGCTGGAGTAGGTGACTCCCGTCGGTCTTCATGTTGATGCGCCGACCTTGTCGGGGCATGCCTGCCTTGAACCGCTTTACGGAGTGCTCAAAAAGAACTCTAAGAGGAATGAATCATGTTGAAATGGATTTCCAATATTCTGACGGCAATCATACTGTGTTCGGCCCATAATTTCGTGTTTGCTTCGGAAACGGTTCTTTACGACGGTGAAACCGGTTTCAACAGCCCTCCCTTTACGTTCGGTCTGGGGGCTTCGGGCATTCGCCGGCTGGCCTACGGCGAGGTTCCGCTTCCCTTGACGGGAACCCTTGCCGGCGGCGTGGGCACGCCGACCCTCGATACCGATCTGGGTGACGGCAACAGGGGCTATTCCGGTTATTCCGTTTACACCCTGACCCCGGTTCTCTCCTGGCCGCCCTCCTTCAAGTTCGAAAAGGTCGACCCGGATTTGCCGGCCCTTGACAGCGCCGGGGGATTTTCCGTGCATTTCAATCTCCGCATCGATTTCGAAAACAGCAACCCCGATCGGGCGGGATTCAGCGTCGTTGTCATAGGCAACAACGGCATGGGCATCGAACTTGGGTTCAAGCAGGAACCCGAGGGACGCATATTCGCCCAGTCCCAGGGGTTCACGGAAGCCGAGGATGTGCTTTTCAACGTCCTCCTGCAAACCGATTACAGGCTCCATATCAAGGGAAACGCCTATACCCTGTGGGCCGACGGTGTATCGATCCTCACAGGTCCCCTCCGGGCGTACGACTTCGATCCGACCGCAAGCGCTCCACCCCTTCCGTTCAATCCCTATTCCACCCCCGATTTCCTTTTTTTCGGGGACGATACAGACCA